>Ga0255424_1038_pt1 | contig 27327 bp, 17 predicted proteins | sample ANMaggSeSYBR02F3_FD_182670 | JGI IMG/M metagenome (GOLD analysis project Ga0255424, IMG submission 182670) | Sediment cell enrichment communities from methane seep in Santa Monica Basin, California, United Staets - ANME aggregate JGI... | ecosystem: Environmental > Aquatic > Marine > Cold seeps >... | reverse complement strand
GCCACAAGAGACCATCTGGCAAGGCGATGTAATATTGATCAATGGAACCACGTTTGATGTAACGGCCAACAGCAGTGTCAGTTACGTCATCAATCGAACTACAGCTCTTGGTGCACTTGATGCAGCTGCCGAAGATGGCATTTTTAACTACACAGTGAACGATGATTGGTATGCAAGTTGGGGTTCTCTGTTTGTTGATTCCATTGCAGACATAGCAAGTGAAGGCTATAATGGTTGGATGTACTGGGTGAACTATCCAGAAGATCCGATGCCTGGGGTAGGTGCAGACCAATTCGTGCTTGAGGATGGAGATGTTGTTACATGGTATTGGAGCAGCAGTATGGATATGACACCAGCGAATTCATCAAAGCTCGTGAATATCACTGTTGCTATAGAAGAGCCACAAGAGACCATCTGGCAAGGCGATGTAATATTGATCAATGGAACCACGTTTGATGTAACGGCCAACAGCAGTGTCAGTTACGTCATCAATCGAACTACAGCTCTTGGTGCACTTGATGCAGCTGCCGAAGATGGCATTTTTAACTACACAGTGAACGATGATTGGTATGCAAGTTGGGGTTCTCTGTTTGTTGATTCCATTGCAGACATAGCAAGTGAAGGCTATAATGGTTGGATGTACTGGGTGAACTATCCAGAAGATCCGATGCCTGGGGTAGGTGCAGACCAATTCGTGCTTGAGGATGGAGATGTTGTTACATGGTATTGGAGCAGCAGTATGGATATGACACCAGCAAATTCATCAATACTTGTGGAGATCAATGTTACAGTCACATCCCCTGACCTCATCGCTGTAACCATACATTCCCCTCCAGCTATAACCAACGACAGCACGCCCCTGTTACATGCAACATTTGATCAGATAGCTGTCTTAACGTGGTATGTTATTGATAATGAAGATGCCGTAACAGGAGGATCTAATACAGATAATTTAACTGTCATGTTACCGGAACTCCTGGATGGTCAGCATACTGTAACGGTCTATGCAAATAATTCAGATGGAAATGTTGGTTCTGCAACACAAGACTTCCTTGTGGATACTACAGCACCAGTTATCAACTCAGTTACACTGGACCCGACTGATCCGAATACCGGTGATAATATTACAGTCACCGTCAATGCTACGGATAATGTCGGAGTAACAGCTGTAACAGCTGACGGTGTGGCTCTAAGTAACGCTGATGGAGATGACATCTGGGAGGGAACCATAACAGCTATTGAAGGAACCCACACTGTGAACATCTCAGCAAGTGATGCAGTTGCTAATACTGCCTATGACGAAACGGCAAACTATACAGCAACAACACTTACTGATATGATAGCACCAGTGATCAACTCAGTTGCACTGGATCCGACTGATCCGAATACCGGTGATAATATTACAGTCACCGTAAACGCTACGGATAATGTCGGAGTAACAACTGTAACAGCTGACGGTGAGCCTCTAAGCAACGCTGATGGAGATGATACCTGGGAGGGAACCATAACAGCTATTGAAGGAACCCACACTGTGAACATCTCAGCAAGTGATGCAGCTGGTAATACTGTCTATGACGAAACGGCAAACTATACAGCAACACCACCACCTGCTGATAATATAACACCAATGATCAACTCAGTTACACTGGACCCGACTGATCCGAATACCGGTGATAATATTACAGTCACCGTAAACGCTACGGATAATGTCGGAGTAACAACTGTAACAGCTGACGGTGAGCCTCTAAGCAACGCTGATGGAGATGATACCTGGGAGGGAACCATAACAGCTATTGAAGGAACCCACACTGTGAACATCTCAGCAAGTGATGCAGCTGCTAATACTGCCTATGACGAAACGGCAAACTATACAGCAACACCACCTGTTCCCACACTTCCAGTCATACTGGTTGAAGATGTTACAGCAGCACCAAACGGCTATGCGTTTACATCAGTAATGGTTAAAAATGTGACTGGCCTGGGTTCAGGTAATGTCAATGTTACATTTGACCCATCAATAATTCAGGTAATTGATGTAACTTCGGGAGATGGAAATGCTCTTACTGTGCAAAACTGGGATATAGACAACACAGCAGGCTTAGTGCAGATAACAGCATGGGATGCACAAGAATCGCATGATGGCGATGTAGTTTTTGCTCATGTTACTCTTCACTCAGTCGGAGATCACCTGAGTTCAACACCATTGTCTATAAGCTCTGCGGAATTGACCAATTATGACACCTACGAACAGATAACTCACACTGTAGCCACCGGGACATTGGATACAATTGCACCTGTTGTAATAATTGACAATGTAGAGGCAGCTTCAAGTGAGTTCACAACAGCACTGATCATGGTTAACAACGCGAGTAATCTGGGTTCAGGTAATATCACTGTTACATACAACACATCAGTAGTTCATGTAACTAATGTAACCTCTGGAGATGGAAATGCTCTTGCTGTACAGGGTTGGAACATCGATAACTCAGCTGGCTTAGTCCAAATACTTGCACAGGATGGAAATACATCGCACAATGGTGATGTGGTTATAGCTATTGTTACCTTCCATGCCGTAGGAGAATATCCGGATTCAACACCACTGGCCATCAGTTCCTCAGAATTGATCGATTATACCAGCTATGGTATTATTGGACACAGTGTAACCAATGGAACATTCAGCATAATTGACAATGAACCACCGGTGATAACAGATGCAATTGCCACTTCGGATGTGATCCTGAATAACAACGGCAGACCCAGAGTACCGGGCACGAATGTCACTGTATTGAATGCAACTGTACTCGATATCGGATCTGGTGTTGTGAACGTCACTATTGATCTCTCGCCGATCGGAGGTTCAGATAACCAGGTCATGGAGAGAATAGCTGGCACAGATGTCTGGACAGTAGCGACAACTGCTACCGATGGTATTAACCTGAGTCATGAACTGGTTGTTACTGCAACAGACGGGGTAAACAATACAAACACTTCGGTGATTGGACTGACTGTACTCTTGCGAGGCGATGTTGTTCGGGATGGAGAGCTGAATTCTGCTGATTCACTATATATAGCAAAGTATCTGGTAGGTAAAGAATCCATGCCTTCATTGCTTGTAAGTGATATGTCCCCTGCCGAAGGTGATGGAAAGATAACTTCTGCAGATGCACTCTATCTGGCAAAATATCTTGTAGGAAATGAGGCGGCACCATAAGGCATCCTTACGGATGCCTTTTTTTTTGCTGATGCGAATATGAAAACATTAAAAATATCATTTTGTGTGCTTTTTCTTGTGATAACGTTAGCCCTGCCTGTGTCTGCAACGCCTGAGTTATATTTTGGAGAAGTTGAGACACTGGAGGATGGATCTAAGATCGTATCATTGATTGTTAAGGATGTGAATAATCTAGGTTCATGTGATGCCAATATCGAATTTACTACATCCGGAGTCGAGGTTACAGGGGTAACATCAGGAGATGGGAATGCCCTTACAGTGCAGACTTCGGATATAGATAACACAAACACAAAAGGCTCTGTGACTGTAACAGCATGGGATGCAAGTACAGCTCATAGCGGTACTGTGGTTATTTGTAATATTGTATACACGGGAAGTGATTCGAATCCGTTTGAAATTACTTCCGTAGAATTATTCGATTATGATAGTTATGACAAGATTCAGCACAGTAGAAACAATGACATTGAACGTAGTTCAGGAAAATCCACAATTAATCCCACTGCAATAAAGGCCGCAGATGATTCTGCTACAAGCGTTGCAACGGTATCCAGAGGAGAAGCAGATGGAGAAGGTGTTGTTGCCGAATCCACAGAAATTGTAGATGAGACTAATGGGTCATCCAGAGAAGATAATGAGGGTATTCCCGGGTTTGGATTATTGACTGGTCTATCGGTTATGTTGATTGCTGTGCGGCTGCTGCGTGAAGATAAATGAATGAGGTTATTAAGCCTCATTTGTTTTTTTTCGGTATATGAAAAAGTTGGAAAATCTTAAGTTTACTGCAATTATTCCTACATTCGATTTACAATACCTGCATTGATTCCTGGTTCGCATAAGAACGGATAATATCTGGAAAAACGAATGCAAAAGAAGAATTGAAATCTACCACCTACTTGAAACAAAAACAGGACTATGATGTATGACCTGCATTAGCGCACTTGATTCGATCATTTGATGGAGGCATAACCCCGAATGCGTCGAGAAATATCCATCTATGTGCTTGTTTCAATGATGTGTATAGCCTGTGGTGCATCAGCGATAGCACAGACAGCACCATTCATGATCAGCGGCTATATCTTCCCGTGCAACGAACCGGATGTTCTTATAACAGACCTGACCACTGGTGCGAACCGGACCGCCCTGGTGCACCCCACATCAAACTATTACCGTCTCGTGCTTGACAGCAGCAGTATCAGTACTGGTGATATCCTGCACTTCAACATATCGTGCAGTTCACAATCGCAGACCTCCGAACACACGATCGCAGGCAGTGATATCGACAACGGCGGGATAACCAGCAATGTCACATTTGCATCAAATGGAACTACTGCTCCAGTACTGGATATCCCGTTCGTGATCAGCGGATGGACACACTATAGGGATGGCACAGAATACAACAACCCCGTTATCAGCATAACAAATCTGCACACAGGGGATTACTGGCACCCTATGACCCGGTCAGGCAATAATTATTACCGTCTCATCCTTAACACCACAGATATAAGCAGCGGTGATGTGCTGCAGTTCAATTTCACAGATGGCAAAAGTATCAACCTGACAGATCACACCATAACTCCAGACGATATCAACTGCGGAGGACTATCCGATTTTAATCTCACGTCCGGAACCAAAGTAATTCCGGACATTGCAGTGGAAGTTGAAATGCCAGAATATATGTATCCGGATTATCCTGATGAAATATACGTAACAGTCAAAAATACAGGCATAAAGGATGTCGGTCTGTTCAATCTTTCATTTGATGTCAATGACGCACTGGTGGATACCATAACCATCAAATCACTTCCGGCAGGTGAAAATACTGCAGTTCATTTTACATGGACTCCGGTAGATACCGGAAATTATGCAGTCTCTATTACAGCAGATCCGGAGAATCAACTCAATGAATCGAACAGGGACAATAACAAAATAACAAAGAACGTGAACATAACCCCCTTTTCGATCATTCATGTACCGAATGATTATTCCACGATCCAGGATGCGATAGATCATGCAAAACCGCACACGTTCATCTATATCCGGGATGGCGAACACTGGCTCAGCACAGGAGATCAGTATTCGCCTATAACAATAGATGATAAGCACTATCTAAAGCTGATCGGCAGCAGCAAATGTGCAAAAATCATGATACGAACTGCATTTATAAACAAACCCGGACTTGACATGATACGGATATTCAACTCAAGCCAGATAGAATTGCGTGGATTTACAGCAGAAGCCACGGGCATTAATGAAAATACCTCGCTTCAAAATATACGACTTGTTGCGGTTGAACGATCGAATAACATAACGCTGACAGATCTGATACTTCATCATGATGGTCATACCGAAGATGCCCCGAATAACGCCATAAAACTTGTAAATTCCGAATACTGCCGCATCGTAAGCAACGTCCTGTCAGGTAAAGAAAAAAGGTATCTCACCGAACCGGTTGGAACTGTAGGCATATGGCTGGTAAACTCTAGAAACAATCTGATTAGCAATAACACGATCTATCATTTTGTACAGTGTATTAATCTCGCAGATAATAACACACTCAATAACACACTACACCTTAACAATTTATTTCCACATGAGAACGGCGGCATAGCTGCAATAGATCACGGATGCAACCACTGGAATTCGGCAGCTTCGATGAAGTACCTGTACAATGCAAGCGAATACAGGAACTATACCGGAAATTACTGGAATGGGTTTACCAGCAATGACAGTAATGGGGATGGAATTGCAGATTCAGCGTATACCAGCGGCAGGATAAACGATCATTATCCCATGATCGAACCGCATGGCCTCACCTTTAACCTCATTACAACAGGGATTTCAAGACCATCCCAGATCTATACCGGCAGGGAAAATAGAATACTTGCATCAATTGAACGTGAAGGAACATATCCGGAATCTGAGCGCTTAGAGGTAAAACTGACGGTAAACGATATCGAAGTTGAATCCAGGGTCATCACAATGAAAAACAGGGAGAACAGGATACTGCGTTTTATGTGGGTACCCAGGGATGTGGGGGCATACAATCTAACGGTTGATATGCACCCTGAAAATGAGATGAGGGAAGTGGATGAAACAGATAATGAATTCTCGATCAATGTAATGGCATCCTCGCCCATGTTTAATTATACTGATAATATCATATCTGCGCTCGATTTTTTGAATAGTTCGCAGATGCCGATAAGTGGCAGTCTTAGCGGATTCTCTAATTCTGCATGGGCTGCACTTGGGATAACCGCGGTGGGTGAAGACCCTGCGAGTGGAAGATGGAAGCCATACGAAAATTCGCTCATTGACTACCTGAAAAATGAGCCGAAAGACTCTGTAACAGGACTGTCACTCGGTACCAATCCATGCGCCCTCACAACCACTGAAGACTTTGCACGAATGATCCTTGTGATAAGTGCAGTCGGAGAAGATCCAACGAACTTCGGGGATGTGAATTATCTTGTGATGCTCAAATCCTTCTATGACGGTGAGCAGTTCGGAACTCCGGATATCGTTGAGGATGATGCACTTGCAATCCTTGCACTTGTCTCTTGTGGAGATAAGGATATTGGGATGATCTCAAACGCAGCATCAAATATAAAAGATCAACAGAAAGAAGACGGTAGATGGATCTCACCTTATGGGAACAGTGATGTCAAAACAACATCTCTCGTGATCCAGGCGCTCATTGCCGCTGGAGAGAACAGGGATTTGCAGGTCATAACAGATACATTGAACTATCTCAAAACCACACAAATGGACAATGGCGGTTTTTCAGATGCGATTACAACCTCTTATGCGATACAGGCAATAACAGCAGCAGGAGAAAACCCACTGACCTATACGAAAAACAGTAACAGCCCGCTGGACTATCTGGTAAACCTGCAGCAGGATGACGGATCATTTAATTATACCGCAAACCTGTCCCTCTTCCCTTCAAGGACAACCATATTTGCACCCACTGCACTGTACGGGACGCCTTATCCCGTACTGATCAAAACAGTAAGAGAAGATTATAAACTGCCAGATGTCTCGATTGGTGATATTATGCTCGAAAGCGAGATATGCGTAAATACGACATATACTCTTACCGCAGACATCAGTAGCAACGGCGGAATCTTTGACACCACCCTGTTTTGCGAGGGTGTGCCTGTTGAGAATAAAAGCATCTGGTCGGTATGGCAAAATTCAATGAACACAGTATCATTCCAGTGGAAACCGGATCGTACCGGAATTCATAATCTAACCATTGCGGCTGATTCAAATAGCAGGATCAGGGAGTTGTATGAATACAACAACGTGCTAACACGCCAGGTGAATGTATCTCTTCCCGACTTATATCCCCACGTGATAAACCGGCCTTCAAAAACGTATGTGAATGCAACGAACATCATAATGGTCTCGATAAATGGTACGACCGATGAGAGTTTTAATGTAATGTTGGAAGCGGACGGTGAGCTTATCGGTAATAGAAGGATCAACAGGATCAGGAATGTCGTCACGCTGCCATTCGAATGGCGGCCTTCGCGCACTGGCATACATACACTTGAACTCGTTGTAGATCCTGATGCAGATGTGGCAGAGCGTAACGAGACAAATAATATTCTGACAGAGTATGTGAACGTGACACTTCCTGACCTTATCCCGTTAGCGGTCAACACCCGTCCGGTCTATGTGAATGCAACTAATAATATTATTGTGTCAATTGGGGGTACAGCGGAATACTTCAATGTCTCTTTGATAGAAAACGGGACAGTTGTAGGTAAGACATCCAACATCACATGTTATACGGGTACGAATGGTAGCATTATATGGAAACCGACGAGGCTTGGGAACTGCACGATAAAAGCTGTGATCGATTCCGATGATGATATAGCAGAAACGAATGAAACGAATAACAATATTTCACAGGAGTTTGAGGTCATACTTCCTGATATCATACCGGAACAGATAACGTCCACGGTCCTCTTTCTTAACGAAACGAACAGGATAACCATAGCTGTAAACGGCACGGCAGAAGGATTTAATGCCTCCCTGTTTGTAAATGATATCCACATCGGTAAAAAGACGGGACTTGACACTTATAACGGCAGTGTATGGTTCGACTGGACCCCTGATACGAACGGAACGTATAATCTTACGGTCTGTATGGATCCGGATAATAATGTTGCGGAAACGAACGAAACGAATAATAACCTGACAGCAAGCGTAATAGCGGCAAACCGGATATATCTTGAATTGCTCTCACCTCTGGGCGGTGAGATATGGACAGGTATTCAGGACATAACATGGAATGCCATATACGAAGAGCCGGTATCGATTGATCTGCTCTACACTGCAAACCTGGGCCATAGCTGGAATACTATTGCAGCAAACATAACAAACAATGGGTCGTATATGTGGGATACGGATGATGTAATTGATGGAAAATACCAGGTAAAGGTGGTCGCACGCTGGGGAGCCGTTACAGAAGAGGAACGATCCGATCTATTTTACGTATATAATAAAAATTCAGCTTCGGAGTGGGGAGAGTTCCACAGCAATGCTGGTTTTTCACTATCAGAAACACCTGATACGAATGAGATTGCCTGGATCAGTGACGATATCGGAGCAGAAGGTTCTTCTTCCCTTATTGTTGCAGACGGAAAGATATTTGTATATTGTGCCGGATGGAACCAGGACTATTCAGATTATACCTATCTTGTAGCTTTGGACGAATCGAATGGCGAGGTGCTCTGGGGTACACAGATCGCTCCCAGGGAATACGTGTCGTGGGCAACGCCTACATATCATAAGGGTAAGATCTACGTCTCCTCAGGACGCGGGGTGTACTGTATCGATGCAACAAAAGAGGATCGAGGACCGGTATTGTGGACATTTACATTCCCGGACGGAGGAGGTTCTGTCAATGGCGGTCCTGCGGTGGCTGACGGGAAAGTGTATGTCGGAAGCTGGGACGGGGGACACTATTACTGCCTTGATGCAGACAATGGTATCGAGATATGGAGGTTTGAGATCGTGAAAAATTCCCAATCTGTGCCTGCTGTTGCATATGGCAGGGCATACTTCGGTGATTTTAGATATCCAGATGAACGATCGAAAGTATATTCCATAGATATGAACGATGCCTATGAGTTCTGGAGCGCAACCGTGGACTGGAATGTATGCGGTTCGGTTACGGTTTCAGACGGCGTTATATATTTTACGACCTATAATTTCAACGGACTTGGTATGCTGTATGCACTTGATGCGGGTAATGGAACTGAGGTATGGAAGAACAGTATTATAACAACAGATTCAACACCTGCATTTTATGCACCATCCGGCTCACCCAGAAGTTATGTATATATATCATCGGGATTCGGTGAACACGTGATATATTGTTTCGACGTGAAAAATGGTGAATTGATATGGAAGAACGAGAAGGACAAGCTGGGAAGCTGGACAAACTCGCCCGCAGTTTCTGCAGATAAAAAGGTTTTTGTTGGAAAGGAAGGAACCGGAATGGTACCCGGATATGCCGGATTATACTGCCTTGACGCGTTTACAGGAGACGTGCTCTGGCACTCGGACTACGGGGGTTCATCGCCTGCTATAGCTAATGGAAAGGTCTATACGATTGGGGGTGGCCGGGTGATTGCATTCGGTTCTAACACCTTACCCGATCTTACCGTGGAAAAAATATATGTACCGGATGAGATAAATGTCGGAAAAACAGTGGTCATAACTGCACAAATTAATAATATTGGTAAATCCAATGTAAGTGAAAGTTACAGTGTGGCACTTACGGATAAAAACGGGCAAATCGATAAAATAACAGTTCCTTCACTGGATATTGGTAATGTAACGAATGTTTCCTTTAACTGGACACCCCAACGAACCGGAAATCACCATCTAATGGTAACGGTTGACGCCGATGAAAACGTGACCGAGTCAGATCCGATGAATAACTGGTGTACAGAGGATGTTACAGTTGGAGATCATCAACCCGACCTTGCTGTAACAGCAATTGATGCACCGTACGTGAATCCAGTTGGAAGGAACATTAATATAACGGTGCATATCCAGAGCATTGGGTCCGGGACGAACATCTCGTTTGATGTGAGCCTGATGATCAATAGCAGGCTGGAGAATAATACTACTACCTCGCTGCAAAATAATGATGGTACTGACAATGATAACAATAATGACATTAATAACACATCGGTAGGTTTTAACTGGACTCCGGATGACACAGGAACATATTCCCTCACAGGCACGGTGGATCTGGCTGATGATGTGGATAAAACGAATAACAATATGACAATAGAAATTGAAGTGCTCACGAACAAAACCTTTTTTGGCTACGGTCCCGGATATGACGGCGGCACTGGGGGCGGATCCAGCGGCGGGATCGGATCCGGAGATGACACTGGCGAAAGTAGTGAGGCAGGAGCAGGCGGATTGGAATATTCAGGTGATACGAGTAGTTCTGTAAAAGAGAGAATAAGCGAGATCACAGGATTCCTGTTTGGTGATGCCAGTCCTGGCAGTTCCGGTGGGGGAGGAGCTTTACCAGCAGCTTTTATTATCTGCTTGCTCTTTATACTGGGATTACTGTATCACGGACACCGCAACGAGAAGCGCTCGCTTATTGATGCGAAACATCATCTCCATCTACCCAGAGGTTTTCACAGAAAGAAAAGTTGAAGTGCCAGATTCACTCAATTGAAAGATTCATTCGATTCTCCTGATCAAAACCCAGAGAAGAAGTATGACAACTATGGTGAATGCAACCTCGAATATTGGCAGTCCTGGTCCCGTGCTTTCTACTGCCTGGTGCTGGACCGTTGGTTCAGGAACAGTTTCTGTAGCCTGGGGCGATGAGACATTAATGGAAATCATCTCTGATATCTGCACCCTGGAATAAGCATCATTGATGATTTCAACGACAGGTGATGGAAGTATTATATTTCCGGCTGATCCCATTGTGATAATATACGTTGTTGAACACGATTGTTTTTCTTCTAATGTGGTTCCCAGTGTGGTATTTCCATCAAGCATTCGCGTGCCTGCTGGAATATGGTCGGTCACATAAACAGTGGCTGGGGCATTGCCTGTATTTATAGCCGATAGCGTGACTGTCACATTATCCCCGATATCGACTTCACCAGGGAGCGCGGTTTTGTTAATAATGATGCATGCCCCGTCTATTATTATCCAAGGTGCATTGGATGTTACACTAAAATTTTCTCCCTGCATGTTCCACTGTGCAATGGCAGGGCCAGTGGGATATTCGCCTGGTTTTTGCGCTTTAAGGAAATATGAGTAGCATTTCTTCTCATGTGGTTTGAGATCAAAATGCCAGTTCAGGTCCTGATCATCAACCAGCTCAAAATCCTGCGGAACATGGTCACTTAACTTGATCGACAAATTGACAATACCCGTATTCTCTACTTCGATACGAACAGGTACATACAATTCTATGATACTATCCCCTGCTGTTTTTATTACTTTAAGGTTGCAGATGGGTAGAACGGTTATTAATGTTGAACGTGACAGATTGCGTGCCACTCCATTAATGTCCACCCAGCTTAGAGTAACCGGTATATCAAATGTTTGCTTTCGCAACATTGACGGGACCCTCAGTCTTGTCGTCACAGTACTGGATGAGTTGACTGGTATATCCACTTGTTTAGTGGATCTTCCATCGATTACACGCAACCCCTCCGGATCAATATACATATTCATATCAGTGATAGCTGCGCCATTATTCACAATTTTACAGGTAACACGTATGCCAGAATCAGTTGGCTTATATTTTGTGCGATCAGTGGTGACATCCAGATAAATGCACGGTTTTTCCTTTATATTTAATTCAATATGTATACGGGGATTTTCCCACATGGTCGGAGCATGTGATAAAGCATCATCCGTAGTATTGTAAATATTGATCTTGATCTCATCCTCATAAATATACTCATCAAGCGTTGCATTAAGAACAGCCTTGCTTAAAATCACACCATTTTTTGTCAAATGTAATAGAACCATGCCGTTCTCTTTATCAAAATCGGCAACCTCTACTGCATATTCTTCAAGTGTGTAATTATCACCCTGGTATAGTACGGCTTTACCGCCGGACTCCCATTGTATCTCATCTGCAGATGCAATAGTAGCCGGTATAACCATTACCGAGAATAAACACAGTATCAATGCCAGTTTAATCACCGGACGCCCCCTTAACAAGCACCCAGCCTCCACTGTCAGTCTGGTAGATTGTTCCGAACTTCCTCCCGCTTGTAGAAACCTCTTCTTTGGTCAGTTCAAGTTTCTCTATATCATCACCTTGCTTGATTATCACCTGCATGTTCTCCTGTCCGGGATTCATTACAATAGTGACATCACTCTGGGTGATCAGTTCTTCTACCCCGAAGTGCGTCAGTGCAACCACAAGCAGTCCGATGGCAAATATCATGGCAACATCAAAGAGGTTCGCAACACTGCTCATGGGATCGTCATCTAAATATGTTTTACTTTTTCTGCGGTTCATATATCTCATGTTTTCTCACCAATTGTCACAGAAATGGGTAAGGTCTGTATCCTGTTCAAATAATTCCGGGACACAATACGACCGGTTTTAAGACATTGGCTGTCTGTGAATATTTTCATTACAGATTTCGAAATATTAATTTCTTTAATATCCGAATAGCGTATCTCAACGTTACGTGTATCGTTTTTCAGTATCTCATCCGGATGAAGTTCACTCAGTTCATAGGATTTTTGTTTTGCATGTTCTCTTGTTAAAAATAATGAATATAAAATTATTACTAACATCAATAGATTGATGAATGTCAAATATAGGTAAGAAGGCAGTGCGGTATAACCTGCTTCAGCGATAACAAGGATCACTATGTTCACTGCAGCAAACAAAGCTGCAAGAATTAGCGGTTGGGATAGTATACTGCCGGCAGTTCTTGCAATGACCACACTTGTTGGTGTAAAGAACATGTCATAATAAACGAATCCGAAACTTACCTTTACCGTATCATAAATATTATTCTTTAATAGTTCGTCCGGATCCGGTTGTTTTGATTTTTCAATAGTAATAACATGTTCGCCAAATAACATTTCAGAGATATATTCTATATCGCTCATATCCTTTGTATACCATCTGTCCCTGATCATGGCGACCATATGCCCGCTCACCCCGGCCATCAGTCCGACAACTGTTGTACCGAATGCAATAATAAGGTTATCAGACAGCGTTTGTATATCGCCCTCTGCAAGCCCGGCCAGTGCCGGTCCCATTGGTATGAGCGTCCCCATCAGACCGAACATGGGACCTGCTTTTGCCACAAACCTTGATTTTTCAAGTCTTTTTATTATTTCGGCATCACACTCCTGTAACAACTTTTCAACTCTGAGACCCATGAGGTCTTTGTTATGGAAGTCATCCTGGAATTCTGAAAGATTGTTAATAAAAAAATAATGAAACCTGTTTGAGCAGAATTTTTTAAGAATGACTGGTACATTTGCAAAATCGTTTGCTTCCATTATTCCCTTCGCTTTTAAAGCTCCGTTTTCGATCAACCAGAAATCACTGTGCCTGGCTCGCCACTCTGTGAAGAAACCGCCAACCTCTATGAAACTCCAGGCAAGTAAGCCCAACAGTATAATTATAACCGGATATAACAGGTTTGCCGAAATAACATATATTCCTGTTTGTGCTACCGATTTGAATAATTGGATAATTTCAAATCCAAAAGTTATATCCATTTAAATCCCTGTCCGTTATTTGGTCGTGTAGATACGTTACTGAAAATAGCAAGCAAACGGCTTGTTAGCCATTTTATTAAAAGCTGACGTCTACAAATTAGCTATTCAAATTAATTATTAGCACCATTTGATGTTCATATGTCGGTCTTGATCTGTAATTCTTTGGAGGATGTGTATTTTGATGTCCGGTATTCATAGTTATCAGGAAATCTATAGTAAACAGATAAAAACCGTGCTGCATATTCACGCCACGGTTTTCAAATCAGGAGGATGAGTCCCGATGTTACATGGATGCAGATATTGATATACTATATTATTTAGATAACATATGGTATCCAAATAGATAATATGGTTTTCAAAAATAAGACCGGTAATATTCAGTAAATAACACTTTTTAAACATTATGCTCCTAAACTGTTGAGGCTTTAAAAATTTCATGTAAAAATGGAAGAGTCTCATAAAGTTGTAGGGGATGAATGATTTGAATAGCTATAGTCACTTTCATGGAACTATATTGAAATTAGTTTCAGAAATTGGTTTAAATTTGTCAAAACCGTTAACAAATATGCTCTCTCTTTTGGTTGTCTGCTTGCTGGAAGACAACAAAGCACATATTTCAAGATTGGGCGAATCTTTAGCTGTAGATGGTCCAAGTGAGATGGCATGTATACAGCGCATCCGTCGCTTTTTATCCAACAAAAAATTGTCACCAGCCATAACACTTGTACCGTTAATCCGTCTTATGCGTCCACTTCTGTCACAACAAGACGAAATCATGCTGGCAATTGATCGCACAGATTGGGAGAACCGCTGCAAATACATAAATATTCTATCGGTAGCAGTCGGTTATAAAAGGCGTGTTCTACCGTTATACTGGATTGTCCTTGATCGAGAAGGAAACAGTTCTTTCGAACACTGGAAACGTATCTTGACACCGGTTATCGAAGGATTGCAGCAGATGGAGTGGCTTTTTGGCAAACCGATCCATGTTGTTGCAGATCGAGAATTTTCCAGCCCAAAGCTGGCTGAATGGCTTAAAAATACGTATGGTGTGGAGGCTACACTGCGAATGAAAACAAGTATGTACGTAAAAAGTGAAAACATGTCGGAAACAAAGATTGCAAAATTGTTAGAAAAGATGGGAAGGGGATCACATTATGTTCTTCATAACCAAATGATAACACGAGACAGTACTTTTAAGATGAATGTTGTGCTGACATAGGACGAGAAATATGAAGAAGCGATGGTTTTAGCCACGACACTCAACAATCCTCATAAAGCTAATAAAGTATACGGGCAGCGTTTTGGTATCGAGCCTATGCATAAAGATTGAAAAACAAACGCCTTTGATCTCGAAAAGACCAGAGTAACTGATCCAAAAAGGATAAAAACTTTACTGATTCCGATTGCTTTCGCATATGTCTTATGTGTGCTTGAAAGAGTGAGAAAAGAAGAAACAGGAGAGGTTATCAAACCACCCGAGGGAAATAAACGCGTGGTTGGGCTTTTCCTGAGTGGATGGAGAGCGATTTCCACGAAACTGAGACGTGCCAATATTAGGCAATTCAGGAATTTTATTAGGATTTTACTTCAACCATTCTTCAGGGCTTGGAAAATACCGGGATTCATATAGTCAACAGCATAATAGGCAATTTAGCAAAAAAATTGAGGAAGCTGTGCAAGTAGGATGAGTGGGTACTATGTTGTTTGAAGCGATATTGTGGCTATCTGGATGGCTTAAATCCAGACGTGTGTTCAAAGGCATACGAAACTTTTATTCAATACGATAAAAAGGATGTTGTGGCAGGATCGTAAATTTAATGATTAGAGGGTCAAATTGCTTTTTGAATGACTATTGTGACAAAAAGTGTTAGCTACTGAATAGTTGATTGAACACTTCCAAAGTAATATTGGAATAATTCCGTGCCGGTCATAAAAGAATAACTTAAATATCACTTCGATTTAAGGTAATAGTTATGACCCAGATAGATAATAAAGTCTTCAAGGCAATGGGAAGCTCCACCCGCATGAATATGCTGCAGGTACTGGCTGATACTGAAATGCATATTTCAGGACTGGCAAAGGAATTAAATATCTCGGTCCCTGTTGCGGCAAAGCATGTCAGGATATTGGAAGATGCCGACCTTATTGAAAGAAAAGAATTCGGCAGAACCCATGTACTCAAGCTCAAATCAGAAAATATAAATAATATACTAGATAAATTTGCTAAAGTTGATAACATCGAACTGCCAAAAGAAAGCAGCCTGTTAGATGCACTGAGAAGCGTGTCGGCTGTAGAGGTTAAAAGAGTGGGCAATCGAGAATATGTAATATCTACAGACGGTGAAGAAGGATTATTCCTGTATGAGATTGATGGAAAACCCTCAGATAAAACAGTTGATGAATATTTATTGGAGAAAGATGTCACAGTTGAATGGAAGAAACTGGTACCAGTGACTAAAAAGAAGATATCCATAAATATCAGTAACTGATGGATTGAATAGTAGTAATTAACCTGAGATATATTGTATCACGTTTTCATTTAACTGCGCTCACGATGTATTGACCCCCTTTAAGCTAACACCTGTAACCCGGAACACCAGTATTATATATGAAATATCCAGATGATGTCAGAGGAATTACTAATGCTAAAAACATCCCATATCGTTTTGTTTATTCTAACCGTAACCGTACTGTTGACCCCAAATACACTGGCGTATCCCATCAATGTCACCGACAATTTCGGATGCACAGTGACAATCGAAAAAACACCTATGCGCATCGTATCCCTGTCCCCGTGTAATACAGAGATATTATTCGCAGTAGGAGCCGGCGACAGAGTAGTTGGCGGCACTACATATGATACATATCCTCCAAAAGCTGTCAATCTATCCAAGATAGGGGGATTCTCGACAGTGAATATCGAAGCAGTGGTGAACCTTACTCCTGACCTTGTCCTTGCCGAACACGGCAACAGCGAGGATACAGTCAATGCATTGAAAAACCTGGACCTCAAAGTGGTCTCATTAAACCCAAAAACAATGGATGACATTCTTGAGAACATCCGGCTTGTGGGGAACATCACAGGGAATGATGATACTGCTGCATCGCTTACTGCGGATATGACGCAGCAGATCAGGGATATAACAGACATGACCGAAGATATCCCGGACAGTAGAAAGCCCCGCGTGCTTTATATCGTCTGGCATGAGCCCATGTATGCAGCAGGTGCAGGTTCCTATCCCGATGACCTGATACAAATGACTGGCGGAAATAATATCATTCAGGCACAAGGCTGGCCGGTCATAAGTATTGAAGACGTTGTTGATAAAAACCCGCAGATCATAATCTGTTCAGGTATGGGTGGAGGGTCATATACCATAATGGAAGCCATAACCGGTAACCAGGTACTGGCGCAAACAGATGCAGTGAAAAATAATAAAGTATATCCTGTAGACGATCCGAACACGATCGAACTGGCAGGTCCGAGGATCGTCCAGGGATTAGCTGAACTGCATGGTTTTATCGCACCTGAGATCCAGTCAGGGGAGATCGTATCACCCACATCCGACACATCTTCGACGCCCGGCTTTGGTATGATACTTGCACTTGGCATGATACTGATGGTTTATTCAAAACGAAAAAGATTATAGTAGATGATTTACTCTCAATCATCTACATCCATCCCCCATCAATATCCATCTACATCTAAGAGATAACTATCATGGCTAAACCCGGCAAGTCGGTTATACTTATACTGGCATTACTCCTGCTTGCAGCAATAATCAGCAATACAGCCATAGGCTCTACCAGTATCTCTCCGGATATCACCACAAAGATACTGGTAACTGAAATAATCAATGCCGCATTAGACATAACTGAAAAAATATTCCCGTCCGCCACCGCAAATATCCTGATGGCCAATCCTTTCATTGAGAAGACCTGGACTGACAGCCAGGAGGTCATTATCAGCGATATCCGCCTTCCCAGGGTACTCCTCGCAGCCCTGGTGGGTGCAGCCTTAAGCACAGCAGGCTGTGCAATGCAGGGATTGTTGAAAAACCCAATGGCAGACCCATATATTATCGGGATGTCATCAGGTGCGGCACTGGGAGCATCACTTGCTTTTTTGCTGCTGCTGCCGGTCCAGCTACTTTCATTTATAGGGGCTGTTATCACAATATTTGTAGTATACAATATATCAAAGATCGGGGGAAAGGTGCCGGTCGATACACTCTTACTGTCTGGTATAGCAGTTGGTTCGCTGCTCGCTGCACTCACTTCCCTAATCATATTCATTTCACATTCACCTCACCAGATAATCTTCTGGCTGATGGGCGGACTATGGACAGCAAACTGGGATAAGGTGAAGATCACATCTGTCATGATAATTTTTGGTATCCTTGTGCTGTATCGTTTTGCCTGGAGCCTGAATGTAATGCTGTTGGGAGAAGAGCAGGCGCAGTACCTGGGTATAAACATTGAGCAGGTGAAGCGCTACGTGCTGGTATTGTCCGCACTGGTCACGGCTGCTGCTGTATCTGTCAGCGGTATCATCGGGTTTGTGGGGCTCATCATTCCTCATATCATGCGCATAATAGTCGGTCCCGACCACAGGATACTTTTTCCAGCTTCAACCCTGATGGGTGCAGTCTTTCTGGTACTCTGCGATACCTTTTCCAGGACTATCATAGACTCGGTCGAACTACCAGTGGGTATCGTGACTGCCATGTTCGGTGCACCGTTTTTCATATATCTGTTACGAAAGAGGAGGCAAAGCCTGTATGCTTGAGATTCGAGACCTGAGCGCCGGTTATGGACACAGGCATGTCCTTGAGCGTATATCACTCAAAGCCAGTGAAGGAGAAGTTGTAGGGATCATAGGATCCAATGGTTCAGGAAAAACAACGCTGTTAAAGACCATAACAAAGGTTTTAGAACCCATCTCGGGGACAGTTCTTATCGATGGGACGAATGTTAATGAGATGCAAAGCAAAGAGATCGCAAAAAAGGTGGCAGTTGTCTCACAGGTGATCTCAATAAACTTCGAGTTCACTGTGGAAGATATCGTGTTAATGGGGCGGACTCCTTATATCAAAGTATCTGAAACTGTTGAGGATATCAATATAGTGAGGGACGCTATGGAAAAAACAAACACACTTTTTTTGAAAGACAGGTTGATCACGCAGTTAAGCGGCGGGGAACTGCAGCGGGTGATCATTGCAAGGGCGTTTGCACAGAATCCGAAGATCCTGCTTCTGGATGAGCCAACTTCACATCTTGATATAACGAATCAGATCGATATTTTAAATCTTATAAAGAATGCCTCTCGAAAGGGTATGGTTGTGGTAGCAGTTATCCACGACCTGAACCTTGCTGCCTATTATTGCGATAAGATATGTCTTCTCCAGGACGGGAAACTGATCTCAGCTGGCACCCCTGAGCAGGTGCTGACCTCTTCTAATATTGAACGTGCATTTAATATTACGGTAAAAGTAATACCAAATGAAATTACAAACTCGCTTTATGTAATACCTGTACTGGAGCCGCTGCATGATACACTACATTAAAGATTCCACGTTGATCATCGAGGGTGAATTCGAAGCAATTAGTTCGGGCATTAACGGCGGTCGCGGGCATGTGGATCGTCTATTCAACCATCAGGTGCAGCCGGGCTTTAACCACTTCGAACCTGCACAGTATCTGAACCGACTGGCTGATTCTCTTCAGTTGCAAAGGCCGTATTTTGGACTACTGACAGCAGTGAACATGGACGATCTGTGTGTAAGTACAGATGACTACCTGACAACTTTTGTCACTGCTGGTATTACTCATCCTTCAGGCTTCAGGGTAAAGGATAGTGAGGCAGGCACCATCAATATTATTCTTGTTGTTAACGGAACCCTGTCCGAAGGTGCAATGGCAGGGGCGATCATTACAGCCACTGAGGCTAAAGGCCTTGCGCTGATAGAAATGGGATACGATTTTTTAGGAACGACCACTGATGCGGTGATAGTGGCATACCGGAAACATTCCTCACCGTACATAGAATATGCCGGATCGTATACGGAGTTTGGTGAGAAGATCACAGGAACTGTTGTCAGATGTGTTGAAGAGGGGATAAGGAAAACTGAGAAGAGAAATTGAGATGGGGATGGGAATGAATATGAATAACGAGTGCATTTTTATCTCAATCTTTATACTCCGCAGCTCTGCTGCGGTTTGGTGTGACGTCGCAACGTTTGACTGAAGTTTTAGAGTCGACTAAACCATCGGGTGAATTGATTTCTACTCTTCAAGCCATTTAAGGGGCAGAAATGAGCGTGGAAGCAGTTTGCTGATGCTTATAATGGTAAATTCAAGCCATTCCTGACGCTATGGAAACCTATAGAACAGTAGTTCCTCTACACAAAGAACTTGCAAAAGGAACATTACTTAACATTCTTCATCAAACCGGGTTGAGTAGAGATGACCTGGAATAACTGCTCAAGTGAAAAACCAAATACACGTCTCCCCCTTTTTTTACCACCCTCCAGGCTTCCCGTCTCCTGCCACCCCCACGGCATTCCGGCGTCCTCTCCCTTACTAAATAGCAATATTACTTTCACCCCGCTAGGCTGCAAGTTATATCAGGCTTATGCCATATTGGAGATCAGAATTAAAAGCACCTATCTGTAAAATAATCAGTAATTTTCGGTATGAATATGCACCAAACACTCCAGAAATACTTTGGCTATACAGAATTCCGTATGCATCAGGAAGACATTATCAGGGATGTACTGGATAAAAAAGACACTTTTGTGTTAATGCCTACCGGCGGGGGGAAATCGTTATGTTACCAGCTTCCTGCACTCCTGATGGAAGGCTTGAGTGTGGTCATCTCACCACTGATCTCGCTAATGAAGGACCAGGTGGACAGTTTGAGATCAAATGGCATAGCAGCCGCATATCTCAATAGCACCCAGTCGATTGCAAAAGCAGAAGAAATTACAACTGCGATCATGAATGGACAGATCAAGATCCTTTATATGGCACCTGAGCGGCTTTTAATGTCCCAGACCCTTAAATTACTGGAGGATGCTAAGGTCAGCCTCTTCGCTGTTGATGAGGCACACTGCATCTCTGAATGGGGCCATGATTTCAGGCCGGAGTACAGGAGGATCAGGACATTGAGGTCAAGATTCCCAAACGTTCCCGTAATTGCCCTGACGGCAACAGCCACTACAAAAGTACAGGAGGATATCACAGGCCAGCTAAACCTGGCTGGCTGCAATACCTATATGGCAAGCTTTGATAGGCCCAACCTTCTCTACCAGGTCTGGCCCAAGCAGGATGCGTACGATCAATTACTCAGGTATCTGGGAAAGTCCAGGGGCAATTCCGGTATAATCTATTGCCAGAGCCGGAATACCGTGGATACACTAACAAAAAAGCTCCAACGAAGCGCATTCAGGGCCCTGCCATACCATGCTGGCCTTTCCGACATCCAGCGGTCCAGGAACCAGGAAAGTTTCATAAAGGACGATACCGACATCATTGTTGCCACTATTGCCTTCGGTATGGGGATCGATAAACCCAATGTGCGTTTTGTCATACATTATGACCTGCCCCGGAACCTTGAGGGCTACTACCAGGAAACCGGGAGGGGAGGACGGGATGGATTGGCTTGTGACTGCATCCTGTTCTTTAGCCATGGGGACCGTTATAAGATAGAGTATTTCATCAACAAGAAGAACAGCAAAAAGGAGCAGGACATTGCATTGGCCCAGCTCAGGGCAATGACAGATTACTGCGAGAGCAGTACCTGCCGTCGTGGGGTATTGCTAAGATATTTTGGTGAGGATATGGGTGGAAAAAATTGTGGGAAGTGTGATATCTGCATCTCACCCAGGGAAACCTTTGACGGCACTAAAGCCGCACAAAAGCTTCTGGTATGTGTGGAAGAACTTGACCAGCGATTCGGAATGAATCATGTGATCGATGTCCTGATCGGTTCAAAGAATAAGAGAATAATTGCTAAAGGCCATCACCTCCTGAAAAGTCATGGAGCAGGGCGCGATTATTCCAAAACACAGTGGCAGGTCATTGCCAGGGAAATGATACAGAAGGGGGTGTTACGTGTTGAGGGTATCAGGTATCCGTTACTGACCTTAAACCATGATAGCAGGGATATACTGGATGGAAAACAGGCGATCAGCTTAGTAAAACCGACAGAAGAGAGGCAGATAATACGCCAGCAAGAAAATATATCTGCTGAAACCGGATTATTCGACAGGTTAAAACAGCTCAGGAAAACACTGGCTGACAGGAAGAACCTGCCGCCATATATCATATTTTCAGATACGAGCCTGGAACAGATGGCTTCGAACTTACCCGGGACACACCAGGAATTCTTGGACATAACAGGTGTGGGAGAGAATAAGTTGAAAAAATATGGTGATGCATTTTTAGCCGAGATCGCGGATCATATTGCAGGAAAACCTGTACAAAGCCCGAAATTACTCAAGGGTGTACAGGGGAGGATATCTGCCACGCAGCAGGAGACTCTTGACCTTCACAGGCAGGGTTTGACTATTCAGCAGATCGCAAACACCAGGAACCTTTCTGCCAGTACCATTATTACCCATATAGAGAAACTGATCCTGGCAGGCGAGATCGATTCTATAGATCAGTGGGTAGATACACACAAGCAACAAGCTATCCAGAAGGCAATATCGGATGTTGGACCCGAATACCTGTCCCCTATCAAGGAGAAATTGGGCGATGATTGTATGTATAATGAGATTAAACTTGTGCGGGCTACTGTAATGGCAGCTGCATGCCAGGTTTAGGTTATTGGAGTATCTCAATTCTTAATTTCTGTTTTTCCCAGGAACCTGTCTGCTGTTTTGGCCCCGCCGAACACATCCTCTCGCTGCCCCTTCTTATTAATGAACATTCCTATCAACACCAGTAGCAGACCGAGTTGTGGAAAAACCTGTACCACGACTCCTCCCAGCAGCACCAAAAACATTGCAGCCATGCCCTTCATTGCACCTTTCCGGTATGATTCCAGTTTTGTGCGCCTGAATATGCGAATATCCCGCAGGGTTAAAAACGCCACCACTACAAAGGCCGCCACAGAGATGGCAAAATAATACATGTTTCACACCTTCATCTTATGCTGCAGGTATTCCTTGATCATGGCAGGGAAGGACTTTGCTTCCACAAACCTTAATCCCAGTTGTTCCGCCCATTTCTGCACACCCATATCCGATGCCACTACAGCCGCATCAAGTTCTTTGGCAAGCAGCAACACATCAATATCAGGGCCGCTGTCAAGGATACCGTATCTAAGGGCTGTGCGGTATTTATCCCTGAATTTTCCCACAACACTGCCAATGACATCACGTTCAATTTCTATCTCGATATTTTTTTTATCCTGTGCCCTGGATGTGAGAAATAAGCAGTCGGTAGCAGCTTCCCAGATGGCATCCTCTGCAACTGTCATACCTTTGTTGATACGGCTTCGCATGTAATCCACGTATTCATAGAATATCTTTGAAGGTATCTTTACCTCGTAGCGGTCCGGCGTTTTTTTAACCAGCCAGGTATCGATCTTGGCAATCACTTCATCCTCGCAGCCATTGTTCTTGATAAAACCACACAGTTCATTATAGACAGACGGGTAGGGTATATAACAACTGAGCTCGTATGATAATCTGGCCTCTGCAATAATATCCATGATGCTGTTAATCCCTTCACACAGGGTCTTGTACCCTTCCTTCTCCCTGGTTGCAGAGTCTGTCAATGCACTGGTATCAAGCACAAACCGCTGTCGTAACATAATAGAACACTCAATGACATATTGACAGTTGTAGATACTAAAGTTTTGCTATATGAATTGCCTGTCTTTCAACAATATTTGTATATGTATTCAAAATATGTGATATATTTCCTCATACGATGCTTTTCTGTCATATTCACTTTTATAGTCAATCATTGTTAAATAAGGATACATAAATATAGCAGTTCAATTCTGTATATTATGGAATAGGTGCTATGTATAAGCAGGAATATGAAACAGTCGAGATCATTAACAGCAATGCTCGTTCATCAAGTTTTACTGCGGCGGTAGAAGAAACTGTGGAACTTTATGTGAATAATGCGCGTATAGCTTCCATATTAACATCTCCCGGAAAGCTTGAACAACTGGCGGTTGGATATCTTGTATGTGAGGGTTTTGTCGGGGCTGCATCTGACATCCAGGATGTCAGGATTGATAGCGAAAACAGGATTTATGCTGAAATCACCCAAAACGACCATTTCGATATGGGGTTTGAGATCCACTCATCCGGATGCATGAGTGTTAACCGGAAGAATAATGAGGATGTTAAGGTGGAATCAAATATTCATTTCCATCCTGATATCATTCAAGGTTCGCTTCACTATCTGGAATCTGAAATATACCAGCAGACGCGGGGCACTCATGCCGCTTGTATTATTGAAAGGCAAGGTGGTTGTATTGCCTATGCCATTGATGTGGGGCGGCATAATGCTGTGGATAAAGCTATCGGACAGGCATTAATGGACGGTTTCAATCCGGGTGAGCACTTTATCCTGTCTACAGGACGACAGCCGGCTGGTATGGTAATGAAAGCAGCACGGGCAGGTATACCCATGGTGGTGACAAAGGCTGCACCCTTAAACAGCGGTATTGAGACTGCAAGGCGCACAGGTATCTGCCTTGTGGGGTTAGCAACTCCAGGTAGTATGATGGTTTTTTCGAATCAATGGCGTATTGATGGGTGTTGAACTGGATAATTTGGGCAGTGTCCTGACTTTTTAATGGATTTCCTTAACTCTTCCAACCCGGCCATCTTCTAATTGGACTTTTATTCCATGTGGATGATGTGAAGACTTAGTTAATATTTTCTTTACAATACCTTGGGTTATTTTCCCACTCCTTTGATCTTGTTTTAAAATAATTCCCACATTTGATCCTGGTTTTATGTTTTGTCTGGTATTGCTTTCGTTCATGATCACACCGCAGTCTTTACATTGTTGACCTACTCTGCCATCTTGACAGAATCCACATTCTGTTTTTTGTGATAAAAAATAATATTTTTCCTATCATAAACGTGGTCGGAAGATAAGAGTATAATAAAATTTTAAGTGCACCGACCGGGATTCGAACCCGGGTAGTGGGCTTGGAAGGCCCAAGTCATAGCCGCTAGACCATCGGTGCACAATGGAATTGTACTTCATGTATAGTCTTATTCGATTTAATTGTTGCGGATGTTTCAGCATCTTCGAATAACTATATAATTTTATTTTATTGGTCATCGGTTAAGGAGTTTGACAGAGTCGATATGCATTATTTTCCAAAAGACCAATGATTTCAGACGATTCTCCGATTTAATTTAAATCGAACACGGATGAGACGGATTGGACGGATTTATTCATTATCCATGCAATCCGTGTTCCATTACAATATTACTCTTACCCGATGACACATGAATTTTATTTCATTTAGCACCATCTTCGGATTCGAATTTCTAAACAATCAGACCATGCACGAATCATACTAATTTTTAAATAATTCGTATGCCCAAAAGATATTCAATGAAAAAAGTAGAGATGCAACCATAAAATCATGAACAGTTTCAATTTTTTATTGTCAGTTTCAATTTCTGTTTGTAAAATTGAATAAATAAAATTCAGAGAACTGGAAAGACTGGATATATCTTATTTTAGACCTGTAGAATTATCAATAACAAGGAATAAGTCCTTAGACTGCTAAAATCAATCTGGGTCGATTATGTCAATGACTATAAATATCTTGGTTTTCGATGGTGGTTCAAATAAATAAAGAACATTTAGCTCTTCGCTCTTTAGTATGTGGAACTTGAAATATTATACTAACATCTGAACAATTAGAGAAAGAGGGTGTATCTAAAATGTACGAAGATCTTTTCCAAAAAGCATTAAACATAAATGATCCATGGCAACTTACAAACATTGATTTCAATCCCGATGGGAAAAGAATAGATCTTTACCTTGATTTTGCACATGGAACCAAATTTGAATGTCCTGTATGTAATAAACCCGAATGCTCTGCTTATGATACAAAATAGAGAGTGTGAAGGCATCTTAATTTCTTGCAGTACAAAGTGTATTTTCATTGCAGAGTTCCAAGAATAGAATGTACATAATGCGGAATTCACCGAATTGAAATCCCATGGGCACGAAAATGTAATGGATTTACACTTCTTATGGATGCCTTAATCGTAACAATGTCTCAATGTATGACAATATAAGAAGTTGCCGAGCAAATTTGTGAACATGATACACGTATCTGGAGAGTTGTGGATCATTAGGTCAAAGAAGCTAGTGTCGAGTCAACATTCAAGTGTCAGATTATGAAGGGCATAGGGCACAATTCTAAAATAAAATTATTTCAATAATTATATTAAACGCAGATTTACACTGATTTATGCAGATGCTACCTTAAATCTGCGTAAATCAGCGTCTTGAAAATTACTGGAAAATATAACCGTGCCAGATCATATATGTTGCAATATTGTATGGTTGACTCGACACTATATTAAAATTCATAAAAGTCGCTCTGAATTCCTATATTCTTTTCGAGCATAAGAAATCCATTTGGCAGTCACATACCCCGGACTTAATTACTGAGGCCTGTAAGTAATACTCTGCCTCCCGATTTTACATTTCGTCCGTCAATGTTCCGAATACAGTTCACAACCACACACTTTAAAGTACAATAAACGCAATCTCATAATAATATTTCTAAAAACACCTCACAAAAAAGAAGATGTACACTCAGCTTACCCGCAGCCCCCTAACAATCATTCCACACATAGAATAAAAATAGCAAAGGAAGAGGGTGCGTACGAGCGCTGACTAACTGCCCGTCCTATATCTTATCTTTAGAGTAGGGGTTGGAGTTTAGACGGGAGTCGGACGAGCCTATGGAGTTTGGGATTTTTGATTTCTACAATGTGTTTTCAAGGGCTTTTGGTGAGGTGGGTAATGGGGCAGCGGGGACTTAGAATGGAAGCTGGGAGATGTCGCCCTGTCCGTGCTACGTCCAGACTGGAAGTCAGAGGGATTCTCTGGGGCCGTTGGTTGAGTATTTTTTTATGGATTTCTTGTTTTGGTATTTCACGTGTAACAGTTTTAACGCTTGGGATATTGGCCGTCATAAGGCAACTCACTTTTTTCATGTTTTTATATATCTTCTATGAATTCATCCGGGTATTTAACAGTTCCAGACTTCCCACCAAGGGCTTTTTCTGTTAATTCAATTGCCATAAATGCTTCGTCAGGAA
>Ga0255424_1055_pt1 | contig 27329 bp, 29 predicted proteins | sample ANMaggSeSYBR02F3_FD_182670 | JGI IMG/M metagenome (GOLD analysis project Ga0255424, IMG submission 182670) | Sediment cell enrichment communities from methane seep in Santa Monica Basin, California, United Staets - ANME aggregate JGI... | ecosystem: Environmental > Aquatic > Marine > Cold seeps >... | reverse complement strand
ATTCGAGTGTATCCAGGGTTATGGAACCACTGATAAAACTGGGAATTGTTAAAGAGCAAAAAGTAGGAAAGGTGTTCAGGACTTTTATGCTAAATGAAGAAAATGAACTCACCAGGAAATTATTGAAATTCTATAAGGAAATTAACAACTTTCTGGACGTATAGGAAAGTATATATTTTCCTATATGCTTAGAAAATGTGAACAAAGTGAGCATTTTCTTAGACAGCTATCAATGTAACAAGATAACCTCAACAGTATCCAAAATGGAGGATGGGGCGCAGATGTATTTCACACATTGGTGGGATAGGGGATAGTAAATAAATATTTGCTGTGATCTTTAAACATCTTACGCCCTCGATGATGTTTATCTTTTGATGGGAATGTTGCCACCAGATCAATAGTTTGATCTATATCTGGCCTGCGGGAAACTTTATAGAACTCTGACTGATGTGGCCCCACAGCAGGAGTCTCAGAGGAAGTCCAGCCGCAACTGCATATACCCACATCTTCCCATTTTGAAGTAATGATATGCTGGGTTATCTGCCTTTTACAAATTGGACAGAATTTGCCACTATCATTTGCTTTTGCCATAACTTTATCCGCCAACTTGTTTGCTTCGATCATTCAAATCATTTCCACAAGTTTTCAAACCTGACGATTTATAGTCAAATAACTATTAAACGTATTGTTATTTAAACTTGTCGTTTGATTGAAAAATTTTAAACATAATATATAACTATTATTTTAAAAAAATTAAACTAAATACACTCCCCTCACCAGGTGTACTTTCCACCCTGATCGTTCCACCATGCCCGTCCATTATACCCTTTGTGATGGCCAGCCCAAGTCCTGAACCACCATAGGGGCGGGCAGAAGTATTATCGATCTGGTAAAATTTGTTAAATATCTTATTTATCTTGTCGGCCGGGATGCCTATTCCGTCGTCTTTCACACATACTTTAATATATTTCTCAGATTCGTTAGCCTTTATTTCCACATTCCCACCATTGGGCGTGAATTTCAATGCATTACTTAAAAGATTGATAAACACCTGTATCAATTTATCTTTGTCAGCATTGATCTTTAACAGGTCAGGGGGGATGTCGGTAGTAATGTTTATTTTCTTTTCTTCTGATTGCTTTTTCATTGTTTCAATAGCAGAATTGATTATTTCACCAATATCCAGTATTTCCTTCCTGTATCTCATATTGCCTGATTCGATCCTGGAAATATCCAGCATGTCGTTTACCATTCTTGTCTGGCGGTCGATATTCCTTACAATTAACTCAAGCATTTCCCTTCTGACATTCACGTCCGGGTCATTTTGCAACAAGAATTCAGCTGAAGTTTTCATAGGGGTCAACGGAGTCTTTAATTCATGAGAGACCATTGACACGAAATCCGATTTCAGCTTGTCCAGTTCCATTAGTTTTTTATTCGCGCGCTTCAGGAGTTCATTGGATTTAGTGATCTCACTGGTCTTGCTGGCCACCTCAAGTTCCAGTGATTTATTCCATCTTGTCAGTAACAGGATAATTGAAAAACTGCCCAGTAAAAGGAAAATACCTGATACACCTATGAACACGCCCTGTTTTACATAAACAGAATTTATCAGTGTGTCAACTTCTGATGCAGGTGACGTCACTGCAACAGACCATAGCTGGTTACGCCAATGGATGGGAGAATAAGCTATTAATCTCTTTTCAGAACCATTCATCTCAAAATAATAACCTGTGCCTTCAGAACCATTCATCTGGTGATGAAGTATCTGGTGCAGACCAGGGCTTTCATTGCCCAGTTTATCCAGATAATTCCGTCCCCAGCGGTATCTATTGGAACTGTCATACAATATTGTCCCTCGCTTATCAATCATATAAATCTCACGCGGGGATTCACAATTTTTCAGGAATCGATCTGAAATATCCGATATCCTTATGATAACAAGTACTATGCCTTTGAAATCGTCACCCTCATAAATGGGTATCCAGATAAAAACCCCCATTCCCCCCTCCAATAAGAACGTGGGGTTTGAAATGTATGTTTCTTTATTGTCCCTGGTTTGTTCAAAAGCCCATTCCTGGTTATTTTCATAAAGATCATAACCAAGCGGACTGTTTTCTTCCGGATATCCAAGGGTCACTATACCGCTTTCGTTTACGAACTCGATAACATGTATATCGGTAGTTTCATTATAGACATTGATAAAAGAAGTTACCACTTCATCAGGTGGTTTATCCGATATTTCATTGGCCAGTATCTCGATGATTGTGGTCTTCTGGTTTAAAAATTCCTCTATTCCATCCGTGGACTGCCTTGCAAGTAATAGCTGTTGTTCATTGAACTGTTCCTGTACTATATTCTGTACCTCTTCATTACTCCTTGATCCAAGAAATATAATTAGGGCAATGGCAAAAACACAAATAACCAGGATTGTCAGCAGATTATACTTATTATCCTTGAATATTAGTTTCAATACCATTTGAATGAAATAAATATATCTGGTTCGTTGACTTGATCAAACGCCGGTCCTTCTAAGTATCATCTTTATCCTGGCCTTTAGCTCGCCCAGGTCGAAGGGTTTGGTAACATAATCATCAGCACCGGTCTCAATCCCTTCTATCTTATCATCGATCTCGCCTTTGGCTGTTAACATTATTATCGGAATGTGGCCAGTTAATGTATCATCCTTTAACACTTTGCATACCGCAAACCCGTCCATGCCCGGCATCATCAGGTCCAGCAGTATCAAATCCGGATGAGCTGACCTTGTCTTTTCAATAGCTTCCATGCCGCTGGATGCTTCAACCACCAGGTAATCTTCGGCTTCAAGTGCCCTTTTAAGGGGTATCAGGGCATCAAGTTCATCGTCCACTATCAGGATCTTTTGCCTTGTATCCGACAGCATCTCAAGTTTTTCTTTTACTTCTTCTTCGCTGATCTGAAGTAATTCAGCAATACGGGAATAAGGCATTCCAGGGTCTTTTTCAATAATCTTAATAATCTCTTTATCTATATCGTCTGGATTCATACAACCACCAAATTAACAGACAAACTATTTAATATATCAAATGAAGTCATTGTACTTAAGATTTTTCGAATAATTCACACACCTTTCTATTAATTATCCCATTTCAGAAAAATGTAGCAAGCCTTATTACTGATTAACTAATATAATATATTGATAAAAAATGACTGCGCTTGAAAAAATATTCGGACGGACTGCACAGATGACAGTCCTTGAAAATCTTATCAAACACCAGAATGAATCCACTTACCTTTCAGGAATCGCAGAAGAGACCGGACTGTCCCATTCAAGTGTGGGAAGAGTGATCGACCCATTGCTAAAAGCCGACGTTGTTATTGAAAAACGCCTTGGTAAACAGATCCGTACATTCAAATTGAACATGGATAATAAAACCACAAAACTGATACTGGATTTTCATATTAAACTGAACAAAGAATTTGAATAACTTGTGGCTCATTTAACATAATGGTCTAAGCCTGGAACCATCCGAAAGGACTATCAAAAATATATCTTACCAAGGATCTGGACCCGTCATCAGTCCACTCTGTACTGCCGAACAGGATACTTGACAATGAAGGCTTATTCTTATAGGTCACAGTTGGCTTACCTTCGATACCACCCAGTTCTGCGGCCACATCAATAGCATCATACAGGTTCCCTGTCTCATCCACCAGCCCAAGTTCCATAGCCCTACTTCCCGTATATATCCTGCCATCAGCCATGTCCTTCACTTCAGATCGGCTCAAGCCCCTTCCACTGGCAATCTCATCAACGAACCTTTCGAAAACTTCCAGAACCAACTCCTCTGAATATTGCTTTTCATCATCGGTCAGTCCTCTCCAGTTGGCACCCATATCCTTGAAATCTCCACTTTTTGCCACGTAAAATTCCACTCCCTCCTCATCAAAATACCCAGAACTGTTCTCGAACACCCAGATAACTCCAATACTACCTGTCATTGTATCCGGATTGGCGATAATGTGGTCTGCTGGTGCTGAGATATAATAAGCTGCACTGGCTGCCACATCACCCATTGATACCACCACAGGCTTATGTTCCTGTGCTTTTTTTATCTCTGTCACAATCTCCTGGGCCGCAGCAGGTGTGCCGCCCGGGCTATTGATGCGTAGCACTATGGCCTTCACATTCTTATCATCGGCAGCATCCTGGATGCTCCTGCTGATCTCTTCTGATGTGGCATACCCTAACCCACCTGGTATATTGCCTGTTATCATTATACCCTGGACATATATCACAGCAACCTTATTGGAATCCCCTGGCAAGGTATCGAAATCTCCAAAAATAACGAAAAAGCTCCCGCCAATTATTGTCAATAGTCCCATGATCACCAGCAGATAGATCAAAACGCGCCCTGCTCTTGAACCTTTTTTCAGGGGTTTTGAAATGATAGCCTGTGTAGGACCTGCCGGTCCGGTATCAATTTGGCTGGTGAGGTCAGTACCCCCCACCTGTCCCTCATCGACTGGCATACCTCTCTGGTCCGTGTTTTCATCTTGTGGGAACATATTATTTCTGAAATATATATTCTGCTGGGATATTATAAAATAGTAGGTATGACCGGGTAACGTCAATGATTAAAACGCTGGGATAAGACCACTGGAGTAAACCACTGTGGTCTTCCGGGTTCCACAGCGGATAAACCAACTTATTTCATGTTTTCGATCTTATAGTCCACTATAGCATGTTCCATATAGGTAGCATGTCCTATCTCGATCAACTTACTTGTAACAGCAAGCGGGTCCCCATCCATGGTTATATCACCGTTGTCGATCAATATGGCTCTATGTGCAACTTCATTCACGAAATCCATGTGATGACTGATCAATATTATGGTTGTCCCGAACTTTTCACTGACAACTTTCATGGAATTGGCTACTTCCCGCAAGGTAATAGGGTCCAGGTCGCCAAAAGGTTCATCCAGTAGCAGATAATCAGGATTTGTGATCATGGCCAGTGCCAGTGCTGCTCGTACATTCTCCCCACCGCTCAACTGGTATGGCTTGGAATCCAGGACTGATATGGGAAGTTTCATTGCTTCAAATATCGGCCCGGCATACTTCATGACCTCATCTAAAGGACTTCTCGGGAAGAGCAAGCTGATAATATCCAGTGAATACCCCATCCTTTCCAGTTCTTCCTGCGCACTTTCCCCTCCGACATCTGTTAACCTGTATATTGCATCCAGATGTTCATCAGGAATACTCAATTCTTTTGCTTTTTCCCTTGCAACCTCTAATACATGCATACCCTTAACACCCAGCTTATAGGCCAGCTGGTGTTTAATAGGTGTATTCGGGTAGAGGGCGAATTCCTGGTACATAATGCTGGTCCGCCTGCGCAGTTCCATTCTATCAGCAGAGTAAATAGTGGTATCCACCCATTTACCATCAAGCAGGAAATTTATCTCGCCCTCGTCAGGATAAATAAGTCCGTCCATTGCATGTAACAGCGTGGTCTTACCTGCACCACTTGGTCCGATAAGTGCAGTGATCTCACCTTTTTTGAATTCTACATTCATATCCTCGATATCCAGTACTTCTCCCTGCCCTACCAGGAAATAACGCTGGCAAAGGTCCTCTACCCTTATTACGGTCTTGTCTTCTTTCAATTCAGGCAGTGGCACTTCAGGTTTCATATCCTTCAGGAAATCTTCAATAAGGTCATCCGGTTTCCCCTCTGCTACGATCTTGCCTTCTTCCAGCCATATCACCTTATCAGCAAGATAACTGTGTATCTCAGGTAAATGGGAAACGATTATGGTAATGATCCCGGTCTTCTCCTGGACCCTCTTGATCGTATCAAGGACCCCCTGTTTAGTAGCAGGACAGGTCATGGTAGCGGGTTCATCCAGCAGCAGCAACTTAGGATTGGCTGCGATCTGGCGTGCGATCAACAACCTCTGTTTCTCGCCTCCGCTAAGAACAGGTGTGTAATGTTCAGCTTTATGGTCAAGACCCACGAGTTTGAGGAATTCCATGCTCTCGGCATACAGATCATCATAATCGGGATGTTCCCTTGATGGTAGTGCTTCCTGACCCACACGTAATGAATACAGGCGCCGGATAATGTTCTCTATGGCAGATCCGGGCCATAGACCGAAATTCCTCTGTAAATGGATGGCAGTCATTCCCTTCATCGCCATCATATCTTCATACGGGGACTCAGGGGTAAGGGTAAGGTTATCCAGTTGAATTTCACCCTTGTTAAAGTGCTCTATACCTCTTAACACCATCATCAAGGTTGTCTTACCGCTACCGCTTCTGCCCATTATCCCGACAATCTCGCCATCATTCACTTCAAAATTAATACCATCAAGTGCCCTAACTGTGGCATCTTCTAACTCGTAGTCTTTTACAAGGTTTTTAACTTTAAGCATCACAGACATCCTCCAAAGGTTTTCATTAAGCCGCTTTTTATCTGAACTTCATTCAACAGGTAATAATCATTATTAATGAGAGTTATTCTTCATGTTGTGGTTCCATATATTCATTACGGTAATTGCTTATGAAAATGTTTGTTTCGACCTATACACAAATTTTATGTCAGGGAAACAATAACTATAAAACCATATTGTGATAAACATGAAAGGATGATAATTATGAAAAAACCAGTTTTCCTGATATGTGTACTTCTTGTATCGGCAGTCATTATCTTCTCAGGGTGTGTATCTGAATACGAGGTTACTGAGCCTCCTAAAACCACACCTCAACCGGAAGAGACCAGTACTACTACTGTTACCCCCACTCCTACACAAACAGTAGACCCTATCAAGCTTCTTAGTAATCCCTGGTCATGGAGCAGCAGGGTAAGGATCAAGGATGTATCCATTTCAGATGATGGTGACTATGTGGGAGGTGTGTCCACTCAAAAGGCTATAATAAAAACGCCCGAAAGGAACCTGCTCACAAATCTTGTGTGGAGCAGGGGCCAGTTCATCTCCGTATCGAGTTCAGGAGAATATATAGGCATAGCTGATAATGATTTTGTTATATTATATGATAACACCGGAGGAAAACTGCATTCCTATAATACCGGTGGCACTATTAACCAGATAGGTGTGCTGGATGACGGTAATTTGATTCAGGGCGGTGAAAAGTCACCGCAGTTATCTGCTGTGGGTGTCAAGGGTAATGAAGTATGGAACTGGGAGCCTGGCATATCCACTGTAAAGGTCCTGGTATTTGATTATTCGGCAGACGGCAAGAACATGCTGGTAGGCACCCAGGATGACAGGGTATACTACCTTAACACTGAGAGTAAGTACATGTACATCTGGTTCAAGGACGTATCAGGTGAAGTTGAAGATGTAAAGATGTCAGATGACGGTGAAAAGCTGTATGTCCTGACAGATGATAACAAAATACATTCCTTTGACAAATATGCAAATAAGAACTGGGAAAAGGAAATTGATATTAACACTGTTGAGATCGAGATCAGCAAGGACGGCAGTTATATCCTGACAAAACCCTACAATGCAGCCGATAGTTTTTCATTTAAGAACAAGGTCTATCTGCTTGACTTAAACGGCAATGTGAAATGGATGAAACAGATGGGATATGACGTAGGGGTTATCGGCATATCAGATGACTCTGAATATGTGGTTATCAGTGAGGGCAGGGACCTGAGAATGTATAACCTGGATGGTGATGAACGGGCAACATACCATCTTGAAAGTCAATACGGGATGTTTTTCGTATGCCTCGACATGACCCCGGATGTCAGTAAAATGGCCCTTGGCACCACAAACTCACTGTTAGTATTCGGGTAATCCCGGATACTACTTTTTTTCATTTATCAGTACTGCCCTGGCAGGCCCCCCGTCACCGTTAGCGATCTTTAGCGGCAGGCATACCAAAAAATAATCCCCTGCTTCCACATCTGGCATTTCAAGGCCTTCGATCACCACGATACGTGCATCCAGCAAGGTATGATGGACCTCGTATTCCTCATCCAAAGCGCCTATGGAAATAGCATCGGTACCAATAGTCTTGATCCCGATATCTACGAGGTACCGGGCACATACCGCCGTAAGATATGCCCCCCCGGAGGTGCCCGGGTCACCTGAACTACCTGAGTCACCTAAATCGCCTTTCAATAAGATAATTTCCCCTGCTTCAAGCGGACCAATATCACCGGCTTCTATGGGCCTGTTAATTGAAGATAAGTCCAGTACCCTTGCATTACCTACAAGCGTGTTCATAGGCAGCCTGTCAATTCCGGCCCCGTCACGTATGAGGTGCAGGGGCGGGTCCACATGGGTGCCGGTATGGGTTCCAAGAGTGATACGTGAAGTGTTGTAGGAGTCACCTTCATCAAGCCCTGATACCTTTGTGATCTGTGGCCCGGTATCTCCGGGGTACATCTCCATATCCGCTTGGATGGTCCTGGAGATGTCGATCACTTTCATACCATCAGCTCAAAACCTACTGTGGGCTGCTGCAGTCCGAAATTTGTAAGGACATCTGGATGTATCTCACCAAGTGTACCGATCTCGTTCCCATCAACCATGAGCGCTGCACGCCTGCCTTTTAAAAATGCAGGATCGTCGGTCCCGGTAATTGTGTATTCTAATCCTCTCTCACGCATAACAGCATCGACCACACCCCTGATCTCAGTAAAATTAGATGCGGGATGGATACTTACTGCTGCCAGGTGTTGTGTGGTAATACCATTCACTACCACATCCCCAACCTCGAAGATACGTTGTGGCAGTTCACGGTGCTGGTTCAATGACAGTATCTCCATCAGGTTCGGCAGGATGGTGGTCCTGACCATGGTCTGGTCCTCGCTGATAGGATGCTTGAGATGGGTGGCCTTTTGGATTGGACTGCGCAGCATATTATTGTAATGTACCTTTTCGCTTGTCAGGGTGAAAGGCATTACCTGGTCATATCCTAATCCCGGCATTATCTGGAGTATTTCATTGCGTCTTATGGATATAGGGTGCTGCCTCCCCACTGTTACGGTCTTTGGGATAACAAGAGGTATGTTATCATAACCATATCCGATCGAAATATCCTCCAGGATATCCCAGGTATGCAGGATATCTGCCCTGTATGCAGGGGAACTTACGTCTATGGATCCATCTTCGTTTATAGATGCCCCGAACCTCATGCGCTGAAGTTGCTCTACGATCTGCCTGGGTGTTAGGTCAATACCAATTAGTGATCTTACTTCATCTGCTCCAAGATTCCAGTGTTCAGGTGTCAGGTCAGGCGTGATGATCTTATTTTTAATGACATTCTCAATATTGTTCTTTATACTGTCTTTAATACTATTGTTGATACTATTCTCAATAGTCACCGTCCCGATCTTACCGCCACGCTCGGCCAGGGAAGTTACCACGATATTAAGTGCTGTATATACTTTCCGGTCCAGACCGGTCACATCAATGAACAGGTCGCGGGTTCCATGACTGACCCTTGTACGCTGTCCGTTGATAATAGGCGGAAATGAAAGTACCTGGTCTTTGGCATCAAGTATCAGGGGGTATTTATCAAACCCTTCCATGAGATGTGCGTATTTCACTCCCTTTGGATGGCGTTCAAGTATCTCCTGCATGGTCATGGGTTCTTCAAAATCCAGGGGCACAAAACTAAAATCCGGATATGCGGCCACATACCTGAATGGTGGTTCAATATCGCTCATATCATGTATGCCAATGGAAACTTTCTTGCGGTCCCTGCCCAGGCCCCAGTGCAGGTCCTCCTGAAGTGCCATCAGGCTCTCAATGCTGTAATCATTGAACTCAAGTCCCCTCACCACTGCACAGCCCAGGTAAGGCCGGATATTCTTTATCCCATCGTCCAGAGTGATCCTGATATCAGAATCCTTTGCATTATATACAGGCAAACCTGTATGTATATCAAGAAAACCCCTCATTGCCCTGGCAACACCTTCAGGACTGTAAAGGTCAGGTCTGTCAGGGAAGAATTCTATATCTATATGGTCATCTTCGATACGTTCGATATCTGCACCGATCATGGGAACCCGGTCGATAAAAGTGTCTTTGTCCGTCCCGATAAGTGTTTCAATATCTTCGTAGTACAACGTGATTACTGGCATTGTGATGATTCCTGTTACAATTATGCTGCTGGAATATATTACTTAGAATATATTATTTAGGTATATGTGTATCAAATAAATGCCGGAACACCTGGATTTTGGTATCCCCTTCAAATTAAATGGTAATTGATTATATGGCTCTGAATTTTGAGACACAGATTACGCTGATTGCACAGATTTATAGTAGTTGTGAAAATCAGTGTAATCTGTGTCTGGATTAATCTTGCATTTGACCATACTTTTTGAATTGGATACGGATTTTGGAACAATGCTGGCATGGTTCCGGCTAAATAACTTATTTTATACACCTATTTTGACACCCATTTTTACATCTATTTTATATTCAGTTCGCTCTTTAGTTCAGCAAGGGAAGCAATGCGTTCTGCAAAAGCATTATGGGTGTGGATACTTTCTTCGTTGATCTGTTTAATGGTTATTATAGCATCATCCGGCAGGTCAGTGAACTCATTTACGATCTTTTTAGCCATTGTCCTGACACAGTCCTCCACGAACTTTGGATTCTTATGGGCTGTTTCCACAAGCATTGCCTCATCATTGCGTTTGAGTAGTTCGTATATATTGGAACTCATTGATTCTTCTATGATCCGGATTATCTTGTCAATAGAGACCTTGTAACCGTTTGAAACTTCAATAGATATTATACCTCTCCCTCTCTGGTTATGCGTTGCCATGGGGATATTGTCAAAGAATTCATAGATTATCTTGCTGTCCACATTCAATCTCTTCAATTCTTTTTCAGCCTTTTCCCGTAGAATCTCCTGGGCACATGGACAGGCCGTTATACCAATGACTTCGGCACCAACCATCTTTTTTATAGAGAATTTGTTGTCAATCCCACGGAATGCCGTAGCCTCTGCAAAAATATCCACCACTTGCTGGCACTTCACTTTATTGATAGGCGTAGTACGCTTGATTATGTACTCGCTCTGCATTATTACCTCTGCCCTGGTGGCGTATTCGTGCCTGGCAAGCAGTCTCCTGGTAACTTCTCCGCAGAGTTCTTCAATTTCACATACCGGTGAAGTAAGCGCTTCCTCAAGTACCTCATCAATGGCTTCGAAATTCCGTGACAGATTTGCACCTTTACGGTCTGAAGGAAGGTCTACGAATATATCAAATTTTGAGATCAATATTATAGGCCGCTTCTCTGCTCTGGAAACCTCAACCAATTTCTTTACGTCAGTTACTCCAACTTTTGATAGTGTTATTGGAATATCTGGTCTGTTTGCCTGTACATCAGGTAAATTTATTACTGGTAATTCCATCTGGCTATCTCCAACTATTTGCAAAATGAGTTGAATTGCTTTTCAGGTCTACAACTACATTTCTATCAGATAATATTAACGATTCAATTCTATCAGATAATATTGACGATTATATATTGTTGCAAGTTCTAATATGTGGATATAAATTGTTTCTTTGATTATTGTAAAAATTCAGTGAAATCACGGTGCATTTGATGAAAAATGATTGACACAGAGACCGCAGAGTGTTTCCTCTCTGTGGCTGATAGTGAACAGATTCCAGCTTCGCCCGGGCATCCGACCATGCATGACTATGAATACAGGCGTTGCGGTATGTGCAATGTTTTTATCGCCTGTGAACCATTGGCAGGAAAGCGCATGTTGAAGGTCACAGAAAGAAGAACCAAGCATGATTGGGTTTATTTCCTGGAGGAGATTGAGGATCAATACAAAACAGCGGAAAAAATAACGCTGGTGATGGACAATCTGAATACACACGTTCCAGGATCGCTTTATGAAACGTTTCAGCCAGATAAAGCAAAGGCAATATTGGACCGATTTGAGTTTGTGTACACTCCAAAGCATGGGAGTTGGTTGAATATAGCCGAGATTGAGTTGAACGTGCTCACAGGGCAGTGTTTAAACAGAAGAATCGATGACATTGAATTTGTCAGGAAAGAGGTACTGGCATGGGAAAAATTCAGAAACAACAAAAATGCGAAAGTTAATTGGCAATTTACAACTGAGGATGCAAGGATTAAGTTATCTCGGCTTTATCCGACACTTGAGGATTGACTTGACACTAGGAGAAATCCTCCTCAAATTCATCTTCCTTCTCTTCTTCGGAATTAATCAAATGCAGACGTTCGAAATTCTCTATTGAGAAATGGTCAAGTGGATTTACGGTATTTCTCTTAAAATTGTCTGCATCGAGATCATCGAAAACACCATTTATTACATCTTCGAGTTCATCCTCTTTTACAAATGGATCATCAATTCTTCCCTCCTTAAATGCTCTGTGGATTTCGGGCATTACAGATGGATCATGGAATGATGCAAGATCATCTGCAACAATACCTGCAAAAGTGCCGTCCTCAGTGGTTTTTAGCAGCTTTACCAAATGCTGCTTTATCTCATTTTGAAGCTGTGGAAATTTTATCCCCAATGCTCCAAGAGCTTCTGTTGCCGTTGACCTTGCAAAAGCCTCAAGAGTTTCATCCTCTGTAAATTCCTTGAGCGGCTCTATGAACTCTTCCCCGAACGCAACCATCAGGCTTGGTACATTTTCTGTCAGCCAGTAATTCAAATCATCTTCATGGTATCGTACTATATCTAATAAAAGCTCAAATGCTGCTTTATTCTTGATAAGAGGGAGTATATGTATGACATGGATAGGAGACCAACCACCTCCAGGACCGCTACTGCGCCAGTGTTTACCGTCCTGTATCAATTTCCTGAGGTAGAAAACTGCATCATCCCTTTTTGCAATCTCCTGTGCAAGCTGTTTGTTCACATAAAGCCCGAGTTCGGTCATGATATATATCAGCATTACTGCCGGATATCCGGGGAGGTCATCTTTTATGTCCTCCCACTCAAATCCCGTTTCCGCTCTTATCATATCTGCAAAATCCTCGTCTTTATAGGCGTTCATATTTTATTCCTCTTTTTCTGATATTCCAAGTTCATCATACCAATCCCAAAGAACGTCATGATATCCCCACCCTACATATTCTGTTTTATTAACAAGTATCTCCAGTCTCGGTCTGAATTTGTCAATAAGTTTTGCATCTCCCCATTCGTTCAGCAATTTTATCGTTTCAATGTAGACACTTTCCAGCTTTGTATAAAAATCCTCATACATATCTCCGCAGTCAAGAGTGATTTCCGTCCCCTGTTCCACATAATATATCATGATGTCGATCAGGCTTTCTCTGGAAGGCGAGGCTTTTTTGAAATCGCTGATGGCTTTTTTCCCAGATGTCAAATCATTTGAATCCAGAGCTCTTGAAATCTTCTTTTTATAATATTCAAGTAACTCTAAAAGCCCATCAGGTCTCTGGAATTCTATTTCAAGCCATTCCATATTGTATTTCTTGAGTTTTGCAAGCTCAATAATAAGCCTGATAAGCTCCTTTTTCTCAAATCCTTCCAGGGTCTTTTCCAGTTCAGCAGATTTCATTTTCGGACATACATGATATATTAGAAATCAAAGAAAATATTATGAGAACCGCATTTCTTGCATACTGCCGAGTTGATGAGTCCTCTGCTATCATTAAAAACTCCCGCTACGATTCCATAGTCCTTTATGTCATACTTCTTTTTCAGAGTTTCATCCAGCCAATCCTGTTCTTCTTCATTATCGGGACATCTTGATATGATTAAATATCTCTCTTTAAATTCATTTTCGTTCTCGCAATCAAGGCACCCTCTTGAGCCAAAGCCTTTCCATGCCTCTTCTATTTCATTTGACTCGATGATCTCTTTAGATGATATTTCCTTTATTTCTATCGGTTTTTTAGGAATTAGCTCAATCCCTTCGTATTCAAGCCATTCATTTACCCGTTCCATCACTTTCTCATCTTTGAACTTGAACCATCTTTCTCTGTCCTTCGGATAAGAGTTCAGCACATCTTTAAACCGCCTGAATGCGCCTCTTCCGCTTATTGCGATGTAAAGTTTTTCTTTGAGATGTGTCCCCTTTACAGTCTCTATGAACTCTTTCATATCTTCATACCCTTCATGAGATTCTGCAATCGGGAGATATCTATAACGTTCTTGAGAGTCTTCGTCAACCATTTCATCAAGTTCTTCTCTTTCTGTTGAGTCCAGGAAATCAAGGATAATCTCACCGATCTCAAGGTCAAGGTAATATCTATGGTCATCAGAAGAGTCTTCAAAAGCATTGCATAATTCCTGCATGTCAGCAGGCACCTGGATTTTTTCCGACATTATATATCACCGCCATCTGTTTCTTATTTTTCCTTTCCCGTGTCTTTATTATTCTTAGTTTCTGGAAATTCAGCATCACATGAGGTGCAAACCCATACCTTCTTATTTTTTTTCGTTAGAAGCATTTTCATGTTATGAGGGCATATATTTTGTCTCTCTTTCCCTTCCAGTCCTAAAATCTTGAATATCATTTCTTGTGCCCATTCGTTCACGAATATGTTGCAGCTTCCGTTTGATGCAAAATCTTCAAGATCGGGCATGGCATCTTTTCCGATCTTAAGAATCAGTTCAGAAACATCATCAGATTGTTCATCAATTTCCCAGTCAGATGTATCATGATCCCTTAGCGCCAGTTCAATGGTGCATACAAGGGGTCTGATAGATTTGACTCCCAGTTTCAGAAGTTCTTTTTCAGCGATCTCACGTTTGGCTTTTCTTTTCGAGAATAACGGCCATGCAATTTCGAGAATATCGTTGAACTCTTCTTCTTCATCTTCGGTTTTAATATATGGATACATGTTGTCTCACCCAGTCTTGTTTGAATTTCACAGGCACAGCGAATTTAAGGAAGTCAAGTTTGGGAGCTGGTATAAAACTCCAGCCATTTTCCTGGCGTTTTTCGGTCAGGTAATCCTCTACAAGGGATTATTCAGTAAAGCGGGGCATTATATGACTTCGATTCGAATATTTTTTTGTTGATCCAACGATGGGATTCGTAAAATTACCAAAAGCTTTATTATTTAATATTGTACAATATACTGTTAGCAGATAAAACCTAAAAGCCAGTGTACCATGAGGTGCACGCATTAGTGCTTTTAGGTACTGCGATTTTATTCTACCAAACATGATAGACCTCTTGTTCTAAATTTATTAAATCAATGTACTCGCTATTGTTATGTTCAAATTTTTGAAAACATGCCCATGCAAGAATATCAGCAAATTGTATACCGGACCATGAATGTGAATAACTGTGAGAAATCGTAATTTTCCCGCACCTTGAATTTTCTTTCAAATTGTGTAAGAAATATCTATCAAAATCGTCCCTGAGTAATTGTTTTCCTTTCGATTTGTCAATTCTAATCTCCACATCAATGTTCTCAAGGATAATGTATCTCCCAAGTTTTCCGGCAACGTAATTATACAATTTGTCCGTGTTATTTTTCAAGAATGCACTAAATATCTTTTTCTTTTCCAGCACAATGTAGAAAATCGTGGCGTTTTTGACTTCATTTAATTTGTCAAGCATGTATCGTCTGATCTCATCAGAGGACTTGTTTGCTTTAATTTCATGGGCTTTTTTCAATTGTTTCCTGAACTTGTTTCGTCTCATATTTTTTATGATCCTATCCAAATCTAAAGGATTATCGACCAACAACGCAGACAATACCAAATATTTAGAGCCATTCATCCCCAAATCCCCGCTTTCATCAATATACATATATTTGTGCATTATTGTCTTTCCATTCTAGAGAAGAGTTCTTCTAAGTGACATATTTTCAGGGTTCTTTTAATTTAACCTACTTTCCGCACATCTCATTTGGCTTTTAATCGTATTTATTCCTGTTGACATCGAATCAAGAATATTCAGTATAAACACTCTAAGGTATATCCAAAACCAGTGCCTGAACTTCATTCAATTTTGAATTGAACGTTTTAACCAATACTCCATTATCAGTAAGATGGTGACGCTGTATATTGTTGAATAAATTCAACACTTAATCCGTAGTAGGTGAGGCGCATTGACGCTTTTCGTGATATATTGGAATGCCTTTCAATCCAGCCTTTTTCATGTTTGATCTCATTTCGCGTTCAATAACCGACTGGACTAAAAGAGCAACAAAAAAGACGAATAACAAAGCTTCAACACGGGTGATGTTTTTCAAGAGAACAGGTGCTATACCATATATAGTCTTAACCTGCTCATGACGCTTCTCAAGATTTGGTTGATACTTGTATATATCCAAGATATCCTTGAATGAAATGTCCTCACAATTCGTGATCAAGGGAAACATGCCATCGGAACAAGCATCATCTTTTACGTTTGTATTATTGATTTCCCAGTTAACCTGGAAACGGGTACGCATAATAGCCACATATCTGGTAGTGGGTCCTGGTCGACCCCTTTTTTTCTGCTTATGTTTTGTCTCGATCGTCTCAACTACATTCGGGTCGATCCAACGATTTGCACCCGCCTCTTCTACTTTTTTTTCAGCCTCAGTTGATACAGCTTGTTTTGTTTTCAGTCGGCATCGATTGCTTTGAAGTCGCTTCTGTAATTCCTTCAGACCTGATATCACCTTGTTTATTGTTTTTTGCCGACTTTTCTGATCATGCTTGGTCTTTTTAGAACTCCACACCCATGCAATCCTGAATCCCTCATTTGAGGGTACAGGTGATTCCACCATTCGCCATATTTCAGGTGGATCCTTCGGTAGTGGACTACTTAACAGTAGATAATAAATAGTACTTTGACAATATAGGGATATGGTGAATAACATGTCCCGTCCAAGGACCCAAAATAACGCTGTATGTCCAAATCCAGCCTGCGAGTATCATTTAAATGCGGAAGGTAAAGATATTCGAAAACAGGGCAAGAATTCTGCAGGCCATCAACGATTCCAATGCATGCATTGCAAAACATTCTTTGTCGAGACTTCCAACACCCCTATGTACCGCCGACATATTTCAGAAGAACAGCTAATATTAATTGGTAAGCTTCTAATCGAAAAAATGGGAAATCGAGCTATGTCCCGCGTAACTGGTTTAACTCTTGTAACAATCTCAAGAGTTATAGGCGACATAATACTTCATGCAGCTGAGTTCAATGCATTGATGGCAGGTAAAGCCAAGGTAGGGGCGGTTGAACTTGATGAAATGTCAGCAATTCCCGTCAAGATTGTAAACGCATGCAGCTAAAGGGTTACCAAGGATTACGATTTTATACTTTCGTAGACATTGTGTATAATATTGAGTGATAAAGCTAATAATTTAAAGTAATTATTAGCAATCTTCAAATTTTAGGGATGGAATTATGTATGCGTGAAAAAATAAAACTTAGAAAAAATCTGAATGCTGATGCATTATTCAGCGTTGTTCATTCAGGTTTTGAGAAAATAAAAGACCATCGGTCAAATAACACCAAAATATCGCTACCCGATGCACTTATGTCGGGTTTTGCCATGTTTTCACTCAAAGATCCTTCTTTGCTAGCTTTTGAAGAGAGACATTCTGAAGATACGAACTTAAAGCCGATCTACAAGATAAATAACGTACCTTGTGACACTCAGATGCGCACAATCTTAGATGAGGTTGACCCTGTTGATATAGAGCCTTCATTCAATGATATTTTCCGCAATCTCCAGCGCGGGAAGGTTTTGGAACCACTGATCTTTATGAACAGTTGCTATCTGATTTCTATCGATGGTACAGGTTATTTTTCTTCGAATAAGATTCATTGCGACTCTTGTTGTACAAAAACAAACTCAAGAACAGGGGAAATCACCTATCAACATCAAATGTTAGGTGCAACAATCGTTCACCCTGATATCAAGGAAGTAATACCGTTAACACCAGAGCCGATCATCAAACAGGATGGAGAATCGAAAAATGATAGCGAACGCAATGCAAGCAAACGTTTTTTGAAGAAATTAAGGAAAACGCATCCGCATTTGCACCTTATTGTAACAGAGGACGGATTAAGCTCAAATGCCCCGCATATTCATGAATTGAAAAAACATCAAATGCATTATATTTTAGGAGCAAAAAAAGGCGATCATGCCTTTTTGTTCGATTATGTCGAGTCTGCTGCGAAAGACGGTTTAACGACAGAAATTCAATATGAAAATGAAGATGTTGTTCATCAGTTCCGTTTTATCAACCAGGTTCCTCTGAATGCGTCTAATCAAGATTTACTGGTGAATTTTGTAGAATACTGGGAAACTACGCCTAAAAAAACGCTGCATTTTAGTTGGGTCACGGATATACACGTGACAAAAGAAAATGTTTCAAAGATCATGCGTGGTGGTAGAGCACGCTGGAGAATCGAAAATGAAACTTTCAATACGCTTAAAAACCAGGGATATCACTTTGAACACAATTTTGGACATGGAAACAAGAACCTATCAGTTGTTTTTGCTATGTTGATGATGCTGGCGTTTCTAGTGGATCAAACGCAGCAACTTGTCTGCCAGCTATTTCAGGCAGTTTGGGGGAAGTTGGGAAGTAAAAGAAACCTATGGGAGCAGATGAGGGCTTTATTTTACGCATATAAGTTTGATTCGATGGAAGATATCTTTAAAGCACTGTTTTATGGATTCAAAAGGAAACACTTGGTTATTCTTGAAGATACACCCATATCTTAATGAATAATTTGGCAATGTGCATCTGAAAAAACGTGATTAAAGGATGAATTTGATTTTAACCCCCGCCTACTGGTAGGTATAGTATTTCGGTGATTTCATTTGTGGATTTTAAATTATATTAATTATATTATTTATATTCTGAGCATTTTATTCTTTCTACATGCTTAATTTAAGGCTAAAAATTCAATAAGTAAGATTTAAAAAATGCGGCGGGAGATAAAACGGGAATTGCTGATGAAATGTGGACTTTCGTAAAAAAAAACAAAAAAATGTGGACGAAGGAACAAAAAACACAGATTTCGAAGGCTATGCATGGATTTACGCAGGAATCAAACGAGATACAAAGTTCATAGTGGGTTTTGCAGTAGGAAAAAGAACTCAGAATACATGTGACACTTTTCTGAAGCGTGTAATAAATGGAATGGAGCAGCCAACCCCATCCCATCCAATCCAATTGAATTCTATAGTGATGGGAATGATCAGTATTCAAAAGGGTTGGAGAAAATATATGATCCTGCATGCTATCATTACGGACAACTGATTAAAACAAAAAGTGGTGGCAAATTGGTCAAAATAAATCGTCAATGGATTTGGGCGAAGGTGTTCTTAATGATATCCAAACGTCACAGATCGAGAATATGAATGGGATTGCAAGAGGTTCTCAAAGCATTTTGGTGAGGTAAACAAAATCTTTTGCAAAAAAGATCGATCGAGTAGATATGATGTATGAGCTGTTCCAAGTATATAGGAACTTCATGAAGCAGGATAAAAATAAAACGACTCCATCAATGAAAGAAGATATTCAAGATACCCCTTTGAATTGGGTAAATTTTTTAAAACCACATTATCAGACATAAAGTAGTACATTACCTATTCTTTCTTTCTTGGATCTTGAACTCTACAAACTTCATCCCATGACACTTTGCTATCGATAATATGTTCTCTGAACCATTTGTCTTCACTCCTTGTACGTGGCATAACCGTAATAAAAAAGCCATCTTCCCCATCAATGTATCTCATTGTTTCAGATACACACAACTTACTATCTGCTACATAAATGAAGTCAGGACTTCCTTTTAGTTCTCTGAGTGTATCCCAGTTTTCAATATGTGTTGTATCATCGGTCCTGTTTCCGTCATAACCCTTATAGTGTATAGGAACCGCACCATCTGATGTAACTGTTAGATCAAAAACAAGTTGTTTTAAATCTGGCCTATGGTCCTTGTTATGGCCACGAGCGATTATAAGTGTCACTTTCCCTCGCTTTTTATCTCCATTTGCATCTTCATAGCCCCCATGAAATGTTATTGAAGTTGAATCATTGTGCAATTGGTCCATCTTAAGCCCAAACTCGCGGACTGCTTTAAGGACAATTTCAGTCATAAGACTGGCTCTGTCAGTGTCGAACAATTTTTCAAGAGCTCTACCAATTCTGTCATCGTTAATATAATCAACTTGTTCGGACTTGAGAAGTTGTCCAATAATAACTTAACTGGATTATGGGACCGTGCCTGTACAAAGTAATACTTTATATACAAATATAAAATATTAATTAATATGTCAGGTCTTATTTCCACTTTTGAATTCGTGCCTATTGCTATTTTTTCGGCAATATTCTTCTTTATGGCACTATTCATTAAATACACCAACAGGTTAACCATTCGCTCTGTAGGTTCTGATATCTGCCTCGGTGCCCTGTTCATCCAAATAACCCTGCTGGCTATGCCTGTATGGATGTCAGGGGAAGTGTCCATAAATATTGCAGGTCATATGGCTGTCACTGTCATAGCCCTGTTATTGTGGATCATCAGTGTCTGGCTGTTAAAACGCAGGAAACCGTCACGGACCCGCTCGGCCAACATATACCAGAAGTTCATCTATTACCTGAAAAAGCAGAGTAATATCAGGGAATCATTATCCTACGTACTTGGTGCGTTCACTATCACAGCCAGCCTGATGATGGTACTGGACTTTATCAGTCTAAGACCTGGTACATGGAATTTGCAGGCTGTCCGGATAGTACTGTTGGTGCCCGGTTCCGTGATAATTGGTATGGCAGGATACTATGTCTACCGGTATTTACAAAAGGAACAGCTAAACCAGGCATTTGAGAGGTTTTACAAGGAGATCACAAGGGATAACATACTGATAACTGTCCAGTCCACAGGCACACGGAAGTATGACCGTGACCCCACCCAGCCCATAGTGGACATTATCAGGGGTTCTATTATGAGGGGGGTGCTGGGTCCATCAATATTTGGCCTGGAAATACTAAAAAACAGTTGTATAGAATTACTGACCACATCTAAAATGAGGCATCAGAGCCTTGATCGGGTCACTTCCCATTTTATTTCCCAAATTGATGAAATAGGTAAACTTGCGCTTAAAATGGATGAAGACGAATCCGCAGCCGGGTCCATCAGGATCATAGGCGAGATCGGGGAGTGTGCCATATCCAGGGGTATTGAGGTTCCGGTAGAGGATATCCTGCGAAGGCTTTTCGAATATTATGATGTCCTGCAGTTAAGGGGATATGAGATCATGAAAATTACAATAATCGATGCTATCAGCCGGATAGGTTCAGCAGCTGCGGCCCAGGGTATTGAATCCATCCCGACAAGGTCCGTCTATATGCTGGGGACAATTGGAGCCTCTGCCGTAAGGGATAAGGACAGGAGTGCGATTAAGGAAATAAGTACGGCTTTATTTAATATCGGGAAGGGATCAGCCGTCAATTCACTGGAAAGTTCTGTTAAGCAAACTGCCCTGAAGCTGCGTGATATAGGTGTGTCTGCCGTGCAGAATGACATGGCATTAGAGGCAAACCAGATAGTATCCTACCTGGAGGTCCAGGGCACGATCGCAGCATCCAATAAGCTGGAACTGGGAACCGAGCAGGCTATCTGGTCGATTAAGGATATTGGAGTGGCCTATGGGTACCAGCATGTGGAAACTGGCATCAATGCGGCCGTGAGTGCCCTGGGAAACATTGGCATGGAATCATCATCAAAAAAGCTGGATGACGCAGTGGACCAGGCCCTCTGGTCACTAAAAGAAGTTAGCAGATATGCTATCGCTGATGGTCTTGATTCTTCCATAAAACAGTCGGCCCGGTCTTTTGCCAGGCTGGCTATACCGGAAGAAGATAAAGTTACAGCCACGCTGAAGGATATCAGGAAGTATTTCGATGCAGATGAGGCAAAGCGATTCAGCAAGTTCGAGCGGGAATATACATCGGCACTAAAGGCGGCAGGGACCCACTGATGAAGGATAAAGTATATGTTATCGACACCTCGGGTTTTATAGCCCAGGTGGAGTTCAGGGACGGGATCACTGTCACAGTACCGGCAGTGGTTGATGAGATCATGGATAGTACATCAAGGCTGAGGTTCGACCTGCTAAAAGATGCAGGGCTCAGGGTTGAGCTTCCTGATGTAGCCTGCAGGGAAAAGGTGCGGTCGGCAGCAATTTCCACGGGAGATGCAAGTGTCTTGTCAATGACTGATGTGGATATCCTTGCAAAAGCCCTGGAACTGAAAAGTGGGTATGGGGTGACCCTGGTCACTGATGATTATGCTATACAGAATGTGGCTGCCAACCTTGGAATTGAATATATGACCGCTGCCACGTCAGGGATCAAGAAAAAGGTTGTGTGGGAATTAAAGTGTACAGGATGCGGTAATGTAGTGGAATCTGGCAATGAATGTCCCATCTGCGGTTCAGGGGTTAGGAGACGGCGGGTCAAACGTTGACGTTTTGGATTAATTTTATATTGTTGCAGACTGAATAAAATGAAGGTATTGTTATGAAGAATATTAGAGACTTGATCCAGAAGGCTTTAGAACTTCAGCAGAGCGGACTATCAGAGGGACAGATCGCAGATGAACTTAATGTTTCCAGGGAGACTGCCACCTGGCTGCTGGCACATTCACCAAAAGGAGATATCACCCAGGCACCCAAGGATATCTATGTAAACTGGAGCAACATTGGCAGGAGTTCCAGACGACTGGGATTAATGTCCAGTGCCCTGTGCGATTTGGTATTTGAAAGTATTGAGAGTCCAGGTGATAACATTGAGGTTGTGGTGGGCGTGGCTTTGAGTGGAGTACCCATAGCCAGCCTGATAGCGGAAGAACTGGATGCCGAGCTCTCTGTGTTCCAGTCAAACAAGCAATCGTCCGGTGGTTCAGGCGGTATGCTGTCCCAGAACTTCTCCAGGGTTTCCGGAAAGAAGTGCATTATTGTGGATGATGTTGTCACTACCGGCAGTACCATTAAAGAAGTAATTTCAATCCTGAAAAGCAAAAAAGCCATCCCCACTGCCATCGGTGTACTGATCGACAAGAAAGGATTTGATTCCATAGAAGGAGTACCTGTTTGTTCACTTCTCAGGGTATCAAGGGTAGATAAGATCTAATGGGCGGTTATGGTGACCGGCGAGCATTATTCTTTTTTACCTGTCTTCTATCCTTGAATTCATTTTTTGAATTCCCTGAATGTCTTACCAATATTTACTGAACTTCCCACCAATATTCCCTTAACTTAAATGTCGATACAAATAATTCAAAACATTTATTATAATACAGTACAATGGATAAATATGAATATAAATCATGAAAAACTATTGAATAAAGATTTATAAATCATTTAATGATGTAATAAAGCTTTAAAAATAGAATAGTTAAAAGTATATTTATATTTTCCACAGCCAGAAGTAGGTTCAATGAAATTAAAGAACTTCAGCTAATAACTACAAATGGAAGAAAATGTAATGAATGAAAAAAAGAACACACTAATGATCGCAGCGTTTGCGAAGGCTACGGTCATAATGTTACTCCTGGGGTTGTTTGCTCCCGTACTTGCTTATGCCGCTACACCCCCGGAGCAATACAAGACTGTTCAAGAACAATATCAAATATCCCAGGAACGGGTCCGGGACGCCCAACAGTCTTATCAGGACTCAAAGGAGAAATTCCTTGATGCTAAGGCATGTCTGGAAGATTCAAGGACCAGCGGGACGATCTTTGACCTGAAAAATGCCACCAGGGTCTTTTTACTCCATACCATTGACTATATCATCATACGTCTGGAGGCAATGGAAGACAGTGCAATAAAGGCTGAAGGCTGCGGATTTGCGCAATTTGAGATCTCTGACAATATAGGGGTTTATATTGACCAGCTTGAAGAACTCAAGGATGATGTGGAAGCTGCTGAGACCAGGGAAGAGTTCCAGGCAATTTTCAACGAGATAAGGGATATCTGGCAACATGCCAATCTGGAATCAAGGTATTTCATTCTTGGTACAGCAAATAACAGGGTAGATTCATTCCTGGAACGTGGTGAATCCATTTCAGACCGTATCAAAGCCGAGATTGAAAGGTTAGCAGATGCAGGCGTGGATACCACCGAACTGGAGCGGCTCCAGGATGAATATAACTATGCACTAAAAGATGTAGAAAACAGTTACAATAAAGCGACACAGCTTTTCGATGAACACAATGGGTTCGATGATAACGGGGTTTTTGATGATGCTGAAGATGCAAGGGAGTTCCTTGATGAAGCCAGCGGTCTTATGGGAGAAACACAACAGCAGCTCAGGGACGGCAATTCAGTGTTACGTGAGATATTTTCCGAACTCAAAGAGCACAGACCCGGCTCTGCAGACCTGAGCGGTACAGGCAAATTGATCGCTTCAGGGGATGGTAAGGCCACAATGTCAGGTGATATGGAGGCAAAGATCAGTGCCAGGGGCGGGATACTGACGATCACTGACTATGACGGCAATGCTGAAGTAGATGTTACAGGATACGGGACCAAGGAAGATATTGGTGATGGCGTTGTCAGGTACAGCGGGTTTGATGGAACTGCCGGTATTAGCGGCAGCAGTGTTACTGTTGTGATACTTGGTGATGACATTGAGCTTACTCTGGAAGGAACAGGCAGTGCAGTACTCAGAGGATATGGCACATATGACGTAGAAAAGGACGGTCGCCATATATCAAGTAATGATTGGGCGCCGCCACATGCAGGGGACATGAACCAGAATCGGGCAGGGGACATGAACCAGGATCAGGCAGGGGATATGAACCAGGATCAGGCAGGGGATATGAACCATAATCAGGCAGGGGACATGAACCAGGATCAGGCAGGGGACATGAACCAGGATCAGGCAGGGGACATGAACCAGAATCAGGCAGGGGACATGAACCAGGATCAAACACCTGATGAGAACTCTGCTGTGGGTACAGGAGGCAGCTAACATGAGGATAAGAAACTTTGCCATACTTTCCATCTTGTTAGTGGGTCTGGCAGTATCCGGATGTACATATCCATCAAAAGAAGTACCTGCAAGTCTGTCTGCATCCCCAACAAGCACAGCAACCCCCACACCTGCTCAGATTGGAGATGTCATGGACAGTGAGATATCGACAATCGAATCAGATATGATTGAACTGGATGCCCTGCTGGCAGATATGGAAGGAATGCAGTACATGAATTTTACTGAACTGGAAGGGCTTGATTTTTAACGCCCTTCCATTTTTACTTTTTTAATGCTCCCATTGGCAGGAATACCATTACCATCAGCAGGATGCCATTTACAACAAACACTCCGCTATAACCCTGGGTAGACCCGTTATATCCCAGAGATGACAACACCAGCCCGCTAATGAGTGGAACCAGTGCAAGCCCGGCATAGGTACAGGTATTGAAAATCCCCATGGCCAGTCCTTTTTCGATCTTCAGGTATGCTACACCTGTGACAAGTCCCACCAGCCCCAGTCCCGAACCGGCACCCATCAGAGTCAGGCCAATGGGATGGAACACCGCCGCCAGTGCACCCGCACCGGTAATGACCATACCTGCCCTGACAAGAATATCCCTCTGCACCTGCAGCCTGCCTGCTATCAGGGATGTGACAATTGCACCTAAATAAATACTGGCCAGATATGCGCCCAGTGCACCTTTCTGCAGTGAACCAAGACTGAAGTCAGGGTACAGGGCTATTAATACACCACTACTGCCAAATAAAATAAATGACAGCAGCCATATCTGTGAATACTCGGGATGGATGAGCATTTTCCTTGACCTGAGTATCACGGACGCCACCTCACTTTTCTTTGATACTGTTTCACCGTAGCCGTTATTGATCAGTACCATAAGGGATATCATGAACGTGGGGACCAGCAGCCCTTCGAACAATATCAGGCCGTTTTTTATCCCTGTGGATACCAGTATCCCGGCCAGCCCCATACCTGCGGCCAGACCTAGATTTAGCAGGGAATTGAACTCGCCGATATACTGTCCGGATTGCTTGAAATTTGATAACATTGCAAAGGCGGCAGGGAAGAACGCTCCGCATCCCATACCTTCCACGAACCTGGCTATGACTATCACCCATACATTATCAGATGCAATAATAGCAGCACCTGATATTAATGTCAATATGAGTCCGATGATGATGAATAACCTGTTGCCGTAGGCATCAGCCAGTACACCAAAAGGTATCATGGTCAGCAGTGCACCTATGAAATATGATGAGAATATCAAGCTGGAAGCGGCTCCGTTTGCCAAAAGCGTACTGTCTGATAGTTCCGGAAGGATGGGGATGGCAGCATCCGAGAGTCCCATTATCATAAAGACCGACGTATACAGCATTATGCGGTCAAGCAGTTGAGCATATGGTTTTTCTTTTGTTTTCATTTTTTACTCTCAAAAAAAATCTTCGATTATTTTAAAGTCTACCCTGGCAGTGGAATCAAGTGAAATGGGTGTAACTGAAATGTGTCCGCATTTCATAACAGCATGCACGTCCGTCCCCTCCTCTGCATCATGTATCAGGTCGCCGTCAATCCAGTAGTACGGCCTGCCCCTGGGATCATGGCGTTCCTGGACTGATGTCCTGAATATCTTACGGGCCAGCCGTGTGACCTGGATGTCAGTGTCGGGGGTTGCATGCCTGGGTATGTTGATGTTCAGCATGTCCACACCAGATGGAAGACCGTTTTGCAGCATCTTTTTAGCAATACTGTTCACAATCTTCTTGCCTACCTTAAAATCATATTCATAGGAGCGCAGGTCATCGAACTTATCACCTTCATCCAGTACCTGTATAGAGGCGGCGATGGCAGGTATGCCGTAACTGGCAGCTTCCAGGGCCGCGCCTATTGTGCCTGATGTGGTTACGGTATCTGTACTGATGTTCTCCCCGATATTGAAACCTGAAACTACAAGGTCTGGCATTTGTTTCATTATTGAGAATATTCCAAGTATCACGGCATCGGTGGGTGTCCCGCCAACAGCGAAAGCTTTCATCCCGTCCACACCTGCTTTGTTTATCCTCAGTGGCTCGAAGATGGAAATGCTGCGACCAACGCCGCTTTTTTGCATGGAAGGTGCCACAACGGTAACGTGTCCCAGGTCCCGGACCGACTGGTAGGATGCCTTGATCCCGGCAGCATAGACGCCGTCGTCATTGGTTACAAGTATCTGCTTGGTCATGTTGTTCATGGGGTATCTGATAGTATTAATGTTGATTAAACTATCTGTTAACTATTATTTTATTCTGATAAAATTTCGTTTTTCCACTGCTATCATTCTATTATGCGTTAAAAAGGTCTGTATATCACTTTTTTAATTGTATAT
>Ga0255424_1025_pt2 | contig 27356 bp, 25 predicted proteins | sample ANMaggSeSYBR02F3_FD_182670 | JGI IMG/M metagenome (GOLD analysis project Ga0255424, IMG submission 182670) | Sediment cell enrichment communities from methane seep in Santa Monica Basin, California, United Staets - ANME aggregate JGI... | ecosystem: Environmental > Aquatic > Marine > Cold seeps >... | reverse complement strand
GGGGAATTAACGGATCAGATTCAATTCTGAAATTACGCTCAGTGGCAAAAAGTAAGGATTGGGATGAATACTGGGAATTTTTCACAACACAGGCTAGGAACAATACATTTTTTCCTGATGAATATAACTTGATGAATGTACAAGGAAAAATGGCCAGAAGAAAAAAAAGCAAAATTGGAATGGGAAGAGGATCTGAAAAGGGAACCTTCTTGGCTTTGTAATATATTGGAATTAAATATATGGCCTCTTCTTTTTATCTGCGGATCAAAACACGTTGAAAGCTTTAGTAAGCTATTGTCTGCTTCATCATTCATCGTTCATATCGTCAATAAAAATTGGAAATGCAAAAATAATGGTCTCGTAAAAAGTCAAAAAATGAAAAGTCACAATAAGTAAATTCAGCATGTTAGCTGCATCAAAATGGTTAAAAAATGACTTTTTACGAGTTCATCAAAAATAAATAAAAATTATTTATAACATGTCAATTCACTGATAGCTCGTTTGGATCATTATGCATATCGACTCTTATTTAGAAAACACACTCTCCGACTTGGGAGTGATCTATCACGAAATGGCGGCCAAAATCCAAGCGCCTGTTTTCGCTGACGTAGGTGGGTATAGAGCTTGGCGCTATCAAAATTTATCTGAGTCATTGGCGTGCTTCTTAAAAGTAATAAAAATAGTAAGCACGCTCAACGCTTCTATGGTGTTGCTACGTGCGGGCTATGCACAAGAAATTGGTGCGCTATGCCGAATGATTGATGACTACTGTAATGAAATATTTTTTCTGCTCCTGCCTCTGGACGGGGAGAATTTCAGCAAAGATCAAATTCAGTTTCTTGATGATTTTTTCAAGGAGGAGTTTGACAAGCCGAAGAACCCACTTGGGTCCACTCAAAAGCGAGTCAACGTTCCCGTTCGGAAGATACATGCCACATTTGGAAAGTTGGCAAAGACAGAATTAAATCCATCGGATGCCCAAGAACTCTTGCGCACAACGCACCAAGCATTTTCAGGCTATGTTCATGGTGCCTATCCTCACATCATGGAAATATTTGGTGGCCCCCAACCTAATTTAACTGGAATGCTCGGGGCGCCAAGAGTCGATGAATGGAGAGGTCAACTCATAGGGTACGTATACAGATCATTGATGGTATCTGTTTTTGTTGCAAGAAAACTTGGTTTAAATGAGACGGAGACAACAGCACGTGAGTTGCTGGAAAAGTTTGAAACGGATACAGGCTGCAAATCTGCTAAGACTGCCGCAGAGATGCTCAAAGAAATGAAAAAGAAAAAAGATAGCTAATACACTTGACCGCAAGAGGCTCGGCGTTTCGGGCAGCTTTTGGGCATAAATAAAAGCCGCACAAGGTTGATCAACTTCACGGCGGCAAATGATCGCGCTCGTTGTGCGCTATGATTAACATGTCACTACTTGGGACACTTATTGCGGCCTTTTTAACAAAAGATGCTATTTTTTTCGCATCGGATGGTCGAGTTATAGACTCAAACAGTGGCAAAGTTCACAATAATTGGTCCAAAGTGCATAGAATCAACAATTATGTGGGTATGTTGACAGATGGTGCTTATCTTAAGCATTTGAAAGATGATATTGTTCGAAACTGTAATGAAAGAGACAGCTCGTCGGCTGATGGTGTCGCACAGATCGCCAGTCTATTGCTCAAGGAGATATGGCATCTTAACTTCAACAGAATTGAGCGAGAAGGTAAATTAAATGAGGTCAGGATATTTATTTTTCTGGCTGATTTTGACAACACCAAACGGCCTCGCCTTTTCTATATGGACAATATGTCAGATCCCATTTTCAAAATCCAGGAGCGTCAGCTTTTTCAAAGTGGTCGTGACTTGGAAATCGCAGCTATGTCTACCGGAAGTGGACAGAATGAAAACCCATCTGAGCTATTGACCAGTGAAATAAAGAAAAGCCTCCAATCGCTAAGCGGTGATTACAACCTTTCTCAAGTCCTTTATTCCTCTTTCGGTGCAATAAAGGATCAGTTGTCTGTTACTAATTCCCAAATTGGGGGAGAGACTTTTTTCAGCAAGATTGACATATCTAATGGATATCAAGACCTTTCGAATGAGATGGTAGCAAGAGATGCATGAGGTATTGAATTTCAGCATTATCCAGAAGCTGCACAACAACATGCTCTCAGATGGGCAGCGCCACGGACTTAATAATTGGGGACTTATACCGTCGTTGTTACTCATGCTCGTGGCGGTATAAACCATGAGGATGGGCGTGAACATGCTCGTGCAGATGGACTTCCTTGTCAAAAAGTATTTTCCCTTTGTCCATTGTATATATTGAATCAGTTATTTCTGAGAGCAAATCAAATTCATGTGATATGAGAATATAGGAGAGATCAAGTTCGCGCAGAGTTTTTTTTATCTTTGTTTTAGTTTTTTCGTCAAGTCCTGTGGTTGGTTCATCAAGAAGCAGTACTTCAGGTTCCATGGCAAGTACTGTGGCCAGAGATACCAGCCTTTTTTCTCCGCCGGACAGCTTGTAGGTCAGCCTGTCCTCAAATCCTGCAAGATCAAGAAATTCCAGAACTTTCCGAGCAATATCAATAGCTTCATCCTTTGACTTGCCAAAATTCAAAGGGCCAAAGGCAACATCTTCCAGCACGGTTGGGCTGAAAAGCTGATCATCTGCGTCCTGAAAAAGCAGGCCGATTCTCTTGCGCACATCTATAAAGTCCTTTTCTTCTCTTGCAGGCTTCCCAAAAATCTCAATGTTACCTGACACAGGTTTTAACAGGCCCATTATTATATGAAAAAGCGTAGTTTTCCCACTGCCGTTGGGGCCCATGAGACCTGTTTTTTCATTCCTTGAAAACCGCAGGTTTAGCTTATCAAGAACTTCAGATCCTCCGGGATAGCCGAAAGATATATCTGTTAAATTAATGATCAGGTTATTTCCGTCCACTCCATTATCCCCAGTAACATTATAATTACGATCATCAAAGCGACAGAAATTGCATCAATTTTTTTAAAAGAAAAATTTCTAGTGCTGTAAAAATTACCCTTAAAACCGCGGCACAGCATGGCATTACGCACTCTTTGCATGCGGTCAAAGCTTTTTATCAAAAGCATGGCGACTATATAAGCAAATGTTCTATACGTGTGCAAATTTGTTCCAGGTCTGAATCCTCTTATTTTTATGGCATTTATCAAGCGCATGTATTCTCTGTTCATGACATGAATATAGCGGTATGTGAAGAAAAAAAGATGCGCCAGTTTTTTTGGCATCTTTAATTCAAGCATAGCATGTCCCAGCGTAAAAATTGGAGTTGAGGCTATAAGCGAGATCAGGATAAGCATCATGGCATTAGACTTGATGCTTATGCGAAATGCATATATTAATCCTTCATGAGTTACTGCAAGCGTGCCGATGTTAAACAGGGGTTTCCCTTCAGTAGTAAAGGGAAGAAAAAACCAGAGGAAAATTATCATTATATTTACCGGTACAAGACGCCTGAAAATTTCTCTTGCAGGTATTCCGGCTGTAAGAATAATACAGATGGAAATAATAAGCGCCGACAAAAGAACCGGCAAACTGTTTGATACAGCCACAACAATGGAGAAAAAAAACACCTCAATTATCTTAACCCTGGGATCAATGCGATTAATCAGCGAATTGATATTTGTTAATTCTTCAACTGCCACTATTGTGATTTCTTTTTCTGCGGCTTGTAAAAATACATGGCCACACCCACGAGGCCAAATATATAACCTATTCCGCCTATTATTTCAGTTAGACCGGGACCACCTCCGTATGAATCCGTCAGCATATTCATAATAGGCGACAGCTTTCTGTCCAGGGATTCATCTATCAGCTTCTTTATTTCCTGTTTTGAAATTCCATGGGATTCGGAAAGAACAGAAAGATCGGTGCCTGAATTTATTGTCTGTGACCTGGAGGATGTTTCATAAGAATCTTTTATATCAGATTCAGGTTTGCTATTATTTGATACAGCCTCAGGATTGATTTCCTCGAACGGTATTTTCCATTCTGCCATATGGCCCATGGATGCTTTTAAAACCACTTTAAGTGCGGTTTGCTTTGCTATCTTAAAAGAAAACTCGCCTTTGTCATCTGTTTTTCCTTCCAGAAGCTTGTTTCCGTCTGAATCGAAAACAATTACTGAAGAGTTTTTCACTCTTTTGCCCTTGCTGAACTTGCTCTGAGTATAAACAGTGTCGCCCTCAACCCAGGCAAATATTGATACTTTGTGAGCAAATGCCGGCATGTCAAACAATATAACTAAAATTATCAGGGAAAAAAGAAATACAGGCCGTAATTTGAAATCACCCATAGTAACTCTCCAGAAATTCCGGTCTTACTTTTCTTAAAAACAGGGCGCAGGTTGCAGTCAAAACACCTTCGATCAGCATCACAGGCAAATGTGCTGCCACCAATAGTTTTGCTGCGGGCAAGAAAGCATCACCATTTAAATACAGGGAAAATCCAACAAGTATTCCTGCAAAAAGGACAGCACAACAGCCAGATGCAAATGCAGTTATTATAAATATCAGCCGGCCTGAACTCTTTTTTATTCCCCAACCAAATAAATAATAACATATTACGGCCGGAAGAGCCATGTTAAGAGTGTTAATGCCAAGCGTTGTAATTCCTCCAAACTGGAAAAGAAGCGCTTGAAGCGCCAGGCCCACCAATATGGCCGGAAATGCTTTCCATCCCAGGATTAGTCCCAGCATACCATTCAAGACAAGATGTACGGAAGCCGGGCCAATCGGTATGTGTATAAGGGAAGCAACAAAAAAACCTGATGTAAGAATACCTATATTGGGGATTTCTTCGTAATCTATTTTTTTTAGTCCAATTCCAACGCCAATTGCTGTAAGGGCTGCGCCTCCAGTTAGAATGGCCGGGGATAATATGCCTTCTGAAATATGCATGTTTGTAACGGTTCAGGGGGTTTTAGTAAAATGCGAATAACGAATGTCGAATTATGAAGTTTAATAAAGTTTTTCATTACTTCGACATTCGATATTCTGCGGTTCAAAACAAAATGCGCTCAACTTAGGGCTCGCTAAAAAATAACTTGCCATTTTTGCATCCCAACTTCACCATATCTTTAATCGATTTTCATTCGCAAAAGTCCTCGAAATAGCACGCTATTCCTGCGGTTTTGCTCAATCAGATCGATTAAATCTACGGCAAATTTGAGCGCAAATTCTACCAAGTTGTTTTTTAGCGAGCCCTTAGGTTAGAATTCTATTGCGAGCTGTGTAGTCATCAGATGTCTTGTGTCTTTATTTTCAAATTTGCCGTACAAGTATTCAAAAGCAACAGATGTGTGTTTAAACAGCTCATAACTGACAACTCCTCCGAATTGTTTTTTGGGCAGAAGAACATCCAAATCATTACTTCCCTCATAACAGACAGCAAGATTTAGACTGTCGGTAACACCATATGCAAGCTCGATAGTCCAGGCTTCCGGTTTATAGGATTCCCCTTCGTCAAACGAATCCATTTCAATATGATGCATGGCTCCGAGATATTCTGCATTGAAGAAAAATCTATCCATAAAAGAAGCAATTATGAATGCATTGAACCCGTCAATATGATTTTTGATTGTTGCGGGGACATTGTTTTCAACAGCTATCTCCTCTATCAGATCCTGAAGGCCGTCACTGTCGGCAATGTTTGAGACCCAGGATATCCCGGCAGTTAAATTCAAATCAGGTACAGTTGTTTCCGGAAGAGTAAAACATGCGCTTGCAAGGTAATTATCTATATGATTACTTCCTTTTCCTGTTTCATCTATATCTCCGTTAAAGGCACCAACTGAAAGTTCCAGCAGGTCATTCCTGAAGCCTCCGACAGCAGCGCTTTCGTTTGTTTCGCCAAGTTCCAGGGTAAGAGGATCTCTAATAAAATGGCTTTCAAACCTTCCAAAAGGGATATACATTTTTCCTAAATCAACATAAAGAGGCACCACATCCGCTCCATCAATTGTGATGATTCCCTGGTCCACATCAAAATCTGTTGCGTCTTCTTCATATAAAAAGAAAAGACTTGCTTTAACATGCTTTGCAATATCAACATCAAAGCCGATTTCGACTGTTGCAAGAACAAGATCACTTTCATATAGATCTCTTACCGATGGATCATGAAAATTATACTCTTCATAAAAAGCCTCGACCTCTATGCATGCGCTGGGATGTATTTTATCAGCCCATTTTCCAAGCAAACCTTCAACTTTTGTTTCATAGGCTTCCTTGTCTCCGGCTTGCGAAGAAGATTCCATTTCCTGCCTCATATCAGCAGCTTCTTTGTCGGTAATAATATTTTTCTTTTCCAGCAGCTTCAGCAGTTGTTCGCTTTCCTGGCTTATCGCAAAAACATTAGAATTCAGAATGAACAATGCTAAAAATAACGTGATCCCAATTACAATAAAATTTTGTCTGCACATAACTCCTCCTCCTCCTGATTATTATTTTGCTATTGATTTTTATACTGTCATTGCGAGGATCAAAGCGACAAAGCCCCGCCACGGCAGGGCTTAGCCAACCCTCGCAATGACAACTTTTTAATAAAATATTATACTACTTCATATCAATAAACTCAACCCAGATAACCGCTCCAAGCTCAACATCTTTGTCTTCTCCATTATGTTTTATTTTAGCGTCAGAAGTATTTAGTGCGGCAAAGCCCCACCATCCGGCTTTTGGTGCAGCATAGGTGAAGACACCATTCTGGTCGGCTTTGACAGTCTGAGTTACCATGTAATCAGTTGGAGCGCTGTATTTTCCCTCTTTGTTATAATATTCGACTTCAACTTCAGCATATGGTACGGGCTTCCCATCCAGCTTGACTATTCCCTGAAAAACATTGCCGGTGTATAGTCCATATGGCTTGGTCAGAGGGACGATCTCAGTTTTAAGGCCAAGTTCCTCATCCCAGCCCTCATCATCGCCAAAAGCAGTAACCACAGCTTTTGTATAATGAACAATATAACAATCCTCTGCTGGTTCCCAGTATGGCTGAGGTTCCATATAAAGCATGTAAACTCCGGGCCTTTTAATCTTATAATTTGCAGTCCATGCCTGATGTCCTCCAACGTCGGCGGGATTTAGTGATTTTATTAAATTTGTTTTTTCCCCATTTATGCAAACACCGAAGCCGGCTGGTTTGGAAAGATCCATTCCAAGGCCTTCAAATGGATGCCAGAACATAAGATCGATTTTTACATTTGTGTTTTCTCCCTGCATTACCATCTGATCTGAAGGTATGACCATGCCGAAATGAGCTGAAACAGGACTGGCCACCATCACAATAAATAATACAAAATAATTTAAAAAATATTTATTCATGAAATTGCCCTCTAATGAGCAAAAAAAAACCACCAAGGCAAAATATCTTCATGATACGCATACCTTCGTGGTTTATTGTCTAAAATTAAATTTATTGAAATATTTTTTACAAGCAGGCTTCAGCCTCCAGATTATCTGTGTTCAATATATTGAAAACATATTCAGTGTCAATATTAAACTTAAATTGAGCATAAAATCCAAATTGTCTTTGGAAACATTATGCTGTTATCGGAAATCACTGCTATTCACGTAACAAATTGAAACGCTTTAAAAATGTTATATGCAAATACAATCTACAAGAAAATTGTTTGATTCTTAAATGGCACTCATGGCAAGAAATCTACACTTCAAAGCGTTTGATGAGATAGCCTTAAATGGGTTATCTAGTTTTCTGTTTAATATCCAAATTGGTAAAATATACAGTATAATAACTGGTTAGGCAACTGATAATCGAATGCATACTATCACTCGAACCTTCAAATGGATGCTGTCGGCCTGGCCAATTTTAATTCCAGCCATATTGATTGCAACGCATCTATTTTGGATTGAAAACTCTGGAGCGGCTCCAGAATCCGTAAACAAACTAATTTCTCTGATATTACAGGTTGTTGGTGGTTTGATCGTTCTTTATTCAATAGACTTAAACATCGGCGTAATTCAAAAATCGGGGTTATTTGCTATGTTGACTGCTTGGTTTAAGGCGTTCCCTTTAATTAAACGAGCTGTAACGCTTGATGTCCAAAATGTTAGAACGAAGAGTTTAATCTCTCCTGTTAAATTAAGGGTGGGTAGAGAAACGAATACAATTGAAGAAAAAATCCAAAACCTTCAACAGCAGATCGACTGGCTCAAAGAAGATTTATCAGGCGAAATGAAAGTTATATACAAGAAAATTGAGACACTAACAGAGAAAACAACACAAGAAAATACTCATACACAAACAGAATTGCGAGCTTTAGAGGCTAATGTCGAAAAAGTTTCTGTAGGCGGTGTTAAGCTTCAAGTGCTTGGTGTCTTATTGGTTCTTCATGGCTCATTCGCAGGCTATTTTGCCTAAGGCAAATTAACTCGGATGCAAATTCCGCTACGCTCCATTTGCACCGGTTATTTGTAAAGTTACAGATATCTGCTATAGATCTCTGATTCTACTGACTACAAGAATATTTTGATAGGTTTCTGATATCTTTAGGTCTGAAATGCAAATCCGCGATCAGTTTCACAAACGAGAACCGAGGTAAGGGTCAGATTTATAGGCTTCCCGCCCGCCTTGACATGACAACGTGTTTCATCTCTTGTTTAGAACCATTTTAAACCAAAATTCTGTTATGAATCATTATTGCTTTACCTTGTGATGTATGTTTAAATAGCTCAGTAAAGGAGGAATACTATGGCGACAACAAATGGCAGAGTTATTGAAGAAGCCCTATCCCTTCCGGCAGACGTTCGTATAAGCTTGGTTGAGAAGCTTCTTACGAGCCTCAACCTTCCAGTCGATGAGGAAATCGATCGCCTTTGGGCAGAGGAAGCGGAACGTCGCGTGTCCCAAATTGAGGAAGGCAAAGCTAAGCTGGTCCCCGGTGAAGAAGTTTTTGCCAAAATTCGAGCAAAGCACGGGAAATGAGATTCTATTTCCACGAGCATGCAGAAACAGAATTTGACAGGACTGTTGAATACTATGAAGACTGCCGACATGGCCTCGGTATAGAGTTTGCCCAAGAAGTCTACGCAACAATTGACCGCATTATTCAATGCCCTGAGGCGTGGTCGCCAATGTCCAAAAATACCCGTCGCTGCCTTGTCAACCGGTTCCCATTTGGCGTTATTTATCAAATCAAGTCTGGCTTCGCGCGCATCATTGCAGTTGCCGAACTTCGACGTCGCCCAGGCTACTGGCTGGACAGGGAGTGAGCAGAACAAGCAAGTGGAGCAGACGGCTACTCTCTCGCGGCCCAAGCGATTCAAACTTTCTTTATCCTCCTGGTCAGTTTTGGGGTTTCAGGACTTCAACATGTTGTGTTAACGGTTTTGTCGTCAAAGTTACTGTAGGCAAAACAACTCTCTCAAATATGTGTAATTTCATCTGGTTAGATGATTGTCGTTCTCCAGTACAGAACGATATAATATATATACTCGCGTTTTTCGCGCCAATCAGGCAATAACAGCCTACTTTTCAACACCCTTTTGATGTTGTGATTAGGTGTAAATTTAATTGACGGCTTCGTATTTGCGAAGCCGTAATATTTTATCTTTAGAAGTATGTGAAGCCTTAAAAAATGAAACAGAAAATCAAAAACATGATTTATAATGCGTCTAAGGATGCATATGGTAAGGGTGATTTAGCATCATCAGATTTTCCGGAGATTGAGGTTGAAGAGCCTAATGCCGAGTCTCACGGTGATTTTTCAACAAACATTTCAATGGTTATGGCATCAATCCAGAAGATGCCCCCCCGCAAGATTGCAGAGGCCATAATAAAGAATATAAACGACCCGGATGGAATGCTTGACAAAACTGAAATTGCAGGGCCGGGGTTTATTAATTTTTTCTTAAATAAACATTCCTGGCATCCTGTTTTACGTGAAATTCATGAACAGGATGCATTATACGGCGCTTCAGATATTGGTAAAGGGAAGAAAATCCAGGTGGAATTCGTAAGCGCAAATCCTACAGGTCCGCTGCATGTTGGACATGGCAGAGGTGCTGCTGTTGGTGATAGCGTGGCAAACATCCTTTTGTTTTGCGGTTACAATGTTGAAAAAGAATACTATATTAATGACTCCGGGAGGCAGATAAATACACTTGGCCGCTCTGTTTTCCTGCGATATAAAGAACTGTTTGAAGCAGATGTTCAATTTCCTGAAGACTGTTACCAGGGCGACTATGTTCGTGATTTAGCAGGAAAAGCAAGGGACGATAATGGGGATAAACTTTTATCAATAAGCGAAGAGAAAGCTATCTCTTATTGCGCTCGTTTTGCAGCTAAAGATATCCTTTCTGAAATAAAGGAGGACTTGAAATCTTTCGGGGTAGTATTTGACAACTGGTACAGCGAACAGGGACTCTATGATTCTGGAAAAGTTGATAAAATAATAAATGATTTCCGCAAACAAAATATTATATTTGAGGATGATGGGGCGCTATGGTTTAGAACTAAAGATTTTGGAGATGAAAAAAATCGTGTTGTTGTTCGCAGTAACGGCCTGACAACGTATTTTGCTTCTGATATAGCATATCATCAAGATAAGTTTGACAGAGGTTTTGAAAGAGTTATTGATGTGTGGGGAGCTGATCACCACGGATATATTCCCAGGGTGTCGGCTGCAATTGAGGCTTCAGGTCACACCAGAGACAAATTTGATGTTATTCTGATTCAACTTGTCAATCTGCTGCGCGAAGGAGAGCCTGTTGCAATGTCAACAAGGGCCGGCGAGTTTGTTACTCTCAAAGACGTAATCAATGAAGTCGGCAGTGATGCGGCAAGATTTATTTTTTTAACGCGTCATTATGAGAGCGCACTTGATTTTGATCTGGAACTCGCCAAAAAGAAGACAAACGATAATCCTGTGTATTACGTTCAATACGTGCATGCCAGGATATCAAGTATTGTCCGGAAGGCGCAGGAAAGGGGAATAAGTGATATAGTTTGGAATGATGTTGCAATATCCGGACTTGCTGAACCTGAGGAAATACAATTAATTAAGATTATGGCGCGTTACCCCGAAATAGTAAGGTGCAGTGCGGAGTATATGGAACCTCACAGGATCACGTATTATCTGATGAATCTTGCAGCAGCATTTCATGCCTATTACAATAAACACAGAGTGCTTACAGATGAGGTTGAATTGACTCTTGGAAGACTTTATCTTGTTCTTGCGATTAAAAAGATAATCCGAAACGGTTTATCGCTGCTCGGCGTGTCTGCCCCTGAGAAAATGTAAGCGATGAATAAAAAAGATAAAAAAAAACCTTCACTTCAGTTTGTTCCTAAAGAGCCTTCGGTCTGGATTTTTTTGATTGTTTTTGTTTCCGCATGGATGTTTGTTTTAGGTGTTCTTGTGGGGAGGGATACGGCTCCTGTAAAATTTGATATTGAGAAACTTCAGAAAGAATTGGTTGCTTTAAAAGAAGCGGTTATCAAGAAAGAGCAAAAACTGTTTAAAATTGATTCAGACGGGGTTAAAAATAAAACAGATTTCGGTTTTTACGAAGCGCTGAAAGAAACCAAAAAAGATAAGAATAATGGAGCTGATATATCCAAGAAACAAGAAACAAAACATCTGACTAAAAACAAGACTGTAAAAGTTAAGAAAAAGGTAATTCCCGACAAATCTACAATAATAAATAAAGGCGAGCAAAATAACTTAACAGAAACTGATGAAAAACTTACAATTCAAGTTGCATCTTTAAAGGATTCAAAAGATGCTGATGAAATGGTGGCAAGGCTGAAAAAAAAAGGATACCCTGCTTACAGGATTTCAAGCAATATTCCTGAGAAAGGTATCTGGCACAGAGTAAGGATAGGTTATTTCAAAGATAAGGCTGAGGCTGACAGCACTCTTGATAAGTTAAAAAAAGAAAAATATGGTCCGATCCTTATGAATAGATAGGGATCAGGGATCACAGGATTGAAAAGTGACTATTGAAAATTGAAGATTGAAGGAATTCTGTCAATTTTTAAAAAAGAAACAGAGCGAAGCGATTCCACAAATATTCAATTTTCACTATTCAATTTTCACTTTTGTTTGGGGAGAGATTAATGAAAATTACTAAAAAGGAAGTTGTTCATGTTGCGAATCTTGCCCGGCTCGATCTGGATGAAGAGTCCATCGGCAAGTTTGCCGGACAAATAGATAATATACTGGAATACGTTGATATGCTTAATCGTGTTGAGACCGAAGGTGTGGCCCCGACTTCACATGCGATTTCTCTGACTAATGCTTTTCGTGAAGACAAAGTAAAAGAGCATCTTGACAGAAATAAAGCTCTTGCAAATGCTCCTGAAAAAGAGGACGGAAATTTTGTGGTTCCAAAAGTTATAGGTTAAAAAGGAGCAAAAATACAAAATGAATCTCTATGAACTCACCATACATGAAGCCCACAAGCTATTAAAAAGCAGGGAGATATCTTCACAGGAACTGACAAAAAGCGTTCTTGATCGAGTTGAGTCTGTTGAACCGCGCGTGGGGGCATATATCACTGTTCCCGGTGAAACAGCAATGGCTCAGGCGGAACTTGCCGACAAAGCTATTGCAGAAGGCAATATTACAAACCTTACAGGCATACCTTTGGCTATAAAGGATCTTATTTGCACAAAAGATCTTCGTACTACCTGTGCATCAAAAATTCTTGAAAATTTTGTGCCTCCTTATGATGCATTTGTAATAAAAAAGCTGAAAAAAGCGGGCGCAGTAATTGTCGGAAAGGCAAACATGGATGAATTCGCCATGGGTTCATCTACAGAGCACTCAGGCATTAAACTGACAAATAATCCATGGGATTTATCATATATTCCCGGCGGTTCAAGCGGAGGGTCAGCCGCTGCAGTTGCTGCTGATATGTGTTTAGGGTCTCTGGGTTCAGATACAGGTGGATCAATAAGGCAGCCCGCTTCTCACTGCGGAGTGGTTGGCATGAAACCGACATACGGAAGAGTTTCCCGTTTTGGCCTTGTAGCCTTTGCTTCTTCGCTTGACCAGATTGGCCCCTTGACAAAGGATGTTGCGGATTGCGCTGTATTGTTGAAAGCTATTTCCGGTTATGACGCTGGGGACTCCACATCAGTGCCGATGGATGTGCCTGATTATACAACATTTCTTGAAAAAGGATTAAAAGGCTTTAAAATCGGCATTCCAAAGGAATATAATGCTTTGTCCGGCCTGGATGCCGAAGTTTCAGAAGCAGTGAAAAATGCAGTAAAGACCATTGAGGGCCTTGGCGCTGAATGTGTGGAAGTCTCTCTTCCACATAGTGAATATGTGGTTGCGGCCTATTATGTTATTGCTCCTTCAGAGGCCAGTTCAAATCTTGCCAGATATGATGGTGTAAAGTATGGTTTAAGAGATAAAGGCAAAAATGATCTTATAGAGATGTACAGAAGCACAAGATCTATGGGGTTCGGTTCCGAGGTCAAGCGTCGTATAATCATAGGAACATACTGCCTTTCAGCCGGTTATTACGATGCATATTACAGGAAGGCTTCTCAGGTACGCACATTGATTATAGAAGATTTTAAAAGAGCATTTAAATCCTGTGATGTGTTGTTATCTCCTGTAGCACCGACGCCGGCCTTTAAAACAGGTGAAAAAACAGAAGATCCCCTGAAGATGTATCTATCCGACATATTTACTCTTTCGGCAAATCTTGCAGGCATACCTGGAATGTCGGTTCCATGCGGATTTTCAACACAAGGCCTTCCAATAGGCCTGCAGATAATGGGAAAACATTTTAATGAGGAAAAGATGATTAAGGTGGCATATAATTTCGAGCAGGCAACGGATTTTCACAATAAAAAGCCTGAGTTATAATATTAAGTAACTACTCAGGTGTTTAGACTGAAGGCTATAGGCTGAAGGAAACAGATGATTCCTGAGCGTTATTCTCTATGTTTAAACCTAAATTGAGCGATTTTTTACTCGACTTGCACCAATCTCTTGCGCATCAAGGACTTGCGAAAAGTCTCGACATATCCATTGGTATGCCTACGCTTTTCGCAAACCTTGCTGCATCAAGATCTTAGCACATTTCTTCGCAAAAAATCGCTCAACTCAGGTTAAAACAAAATTTCCAGCCTTTTTGAGAAAATATTGGCTTCTGGGAGTCTTTTCCCTAAAAGTCTTCAGTCTTCAGCCTAACCAACCTGAGTAGTTAAATTAAAAGGATAAAAAACATGAGCGTTCAACCAGAAGGCGAAGATATAAGAAAGGCGGTTAAGTGGGTTTCTGAGAAGAGGAAGTTTGAGCCGGAAAAAGACTTGAATGAAATTATTGAAAAAGCCTGCATTAAATTTGACCTTTCTCCAAAGGAAGCGGAATTTTTGCGGCGCTTTGTTCTTGATAAATCGTAACTACTTAGGTGGATAGGCTGAAGGCTGAAGACCGTTAGGAAAAAGCGCAGTTTGAAGCCATGTTTGGTGCAATAATCAGATGTTTCCGCTAAAGTACGGCAATCGTGCTTTTCTGACCCCTTCAGCCTAAACAGCTTCAGCCTGACTACGTGAGTAGTCACGATAAACCTTGCTCATGAGAAATGTTGGCTAAACGTGTCCAAAATAAAAATACTTCCTGAAATTCTTTCCAATAAGATAGCTGCCGGCGAAGTCGTGGAACGACCTTGTTCGGTTATCAAGGAACTCGTAGAAAATTCACTGGACGCAGGCAGCACAAGAGTTATAATCGAGATTGCAAACGGCGGCTTGTCTCTGATGCGGGTTTCTGACAATGGCATTGGAATGAACCGTGATGATGCACTCCTTTCCCTGGAACGCTATGCAACAAGTAAAATCTATAAGGACAGAGATTTATTTTCTATAAATACACTTGGTTTTAGAGGTGAAGCGCTTCCCAGCATTGCCTCTGTTTCCAAATTTTCTCTTATCACGAGAGATGAAATATCCGAAGCCGGCACAGAGATCTTTGTAGAGGGAGGAACAATAAAAAGGGTCACGGAAATTGGTGCTCCAATGGGCACAATGATGACTGCCAGGCATCTTTTCTTCAATACTCCTGCCAGACGAAAATTCTTAAAGACAGTAAAAACAGAAATGGGGCATATTGTAGAAACCGTTGCAAATATTGCATTGGGATGGCCTGATGTTCAATTTAAACTATATCACAATGGAAAAACAGTTAAAAACTGGTACTCATCGTCTGACCCGTTTAACAGGGTCCTGGATGTTGTCGGAAATGATATGAGAAATGAGCTTTTAAGAATCAAGGTTGAAGACAAATTTGTTTCCGGCGAAGGATGGATTTCATCTTATCGGGTTTCACGAAAAACTTCCAGGGGAATCTATATATATATAAACGGCAGAGTTGTTCGAGACACAGGAATACAGCACGCACTTTTTGAAGGATATGCCGGAAGATTGATCAAGGGTCAGTTTCCTGTCGCAGTACTTTTTATAAAGGTTCCATATGATCAGGTGGACGTAAATGTTCACCCAACAAAACACGAAGTTCGATTAGCGCAGCAGAAGGAAGTTAATAAAACATTGATAGAAGCTGTATCAGAAACATTGCGTATAGCTGACCAGCCAAAATGGAGTGCGGAAAATTTTTCCAGACAAAAGCCTTTTTTTGTTTCAGAGCCTGTTGCCCGGTACAGCAAATCCATCAAAGATATTCCTGATTTTTCTGCTACGCAAAAAAGTCTCTGGGAGGAAAAGCGTTTTAGTGATTTAAGGGTAGTTGGTCAGTTTCATAATACATATATACTATGCGAGTCTGATGAAGAGCTGGTGCTTATTGATCAGCATGCAGCGCATGAGCGGGTTCTTTTTGAGCATCTGAAAAAACTTTCTGTGAATTCAAAAATAGAAGTCCAGAAACTCTTGATGCCGGAAACCATTGATATCGGACATAGAGAAGCACACATGCTTGAGAAACTTATTCCGGATCTGAAAAAACTTGGACTTGAAATTGAGCCCTTTGGCGGAACGACTTTTGTGGTTAAGTCGGTTCCTGCTATTCTTGCAGACAGGGAGATTAAGCCGATTGTTCTGGAAATTGCGGAGAAAATGCTGGAATCCGGTTTAACTCAAGGTCTGGAGAAAACAATTGATCAATGCCTGATGCTTATTGCCTGCCATGGAGCAATTAGAGCGAATCAGCGGCTTTTGGATAAACAGATAACGGCACTGCTTGCGCAGCTCGATGAATGCGAAAACCCGTCACATTGCCCTCACGGACGTCCAGTCTGGATAAGCTGGACTTTAGAATCTCTTGAAAAATCTTTTAAAAGAATTGTGTAGTATAAATACAGGGATTAGGGATTAGGGATTAGGGGCCGGTTTTTAGAATATGCGAAAATTGATAACTAAAACAACATCATATAGCATTTCACAATTATTGTAAATTACAAAAAACTTGACATTTATCTTACAATTTAGTAGAAAAATAAATTTCGCAAGCAGAGCCCATTTGTTAATAATCATGTTATATTAAGATATTAAGTGCTATGTAATGATAGTTCTGTCTTTATTTCGCTTGGAAAGGGGGTGAATGAGGAGGACTTAGTTGGGTTAAGGATATTAAACAGATAGTTGTTATTTATATTTGGCGTTTTAAGGAGAAATTTATGATGATGATGAAGAAATTATTTGTTATTTTATCAGCAATAATGCTTGCAATTGTATTTGCAGTCCCTGCCGGTGCAACAGACTGGGATTTTTATGGAAGCGTTCGCTTGCAGACTTTCAGTGAGTACCAGGATAAAAATATGTCTCGACAAGAAAATCAGCCCAATTTTGACGACAGAGATTCAAGATGGGATCTCAATACTGTTTCACGTATTGGTGCAACAGTACAGAATGGTGACATAGGCGGCCGTTTTGAGTATGGTCATACTAGTTCTGATGTAAGTTTACGAAGACTCTACGGAACCTGGAATTTTGGTCCTGGCGAATTGACTATAGGAAAAGAATATACACCCCTTCATTTCGTTACAAATCAGGTTTATGATAATGACTATGGCTTGAGAGGATTTGGTGGATTCTTTACATTCAATCCCATGATTCAGGTTAAAGTTGACGGTTTTAAACTGGCATTCGTAAGGCCAGGGGTAGGGAATCCTGATCCAATTCTTTATGTTGGTGACTATGATACCACTTATCCAAAGGTAGAGGCAAGCTATACTTGGGCAATGGACACCTTTTTAGTAAAGGCATTTGGCGGCTGGAGCACATTTGAGGTTGTTGATTTTGCAGATAAGGAATACGATGTTACCTGCTATATCTATGGTGTTGCCGGAGTAGTTAATGTGGGTCCGGTAACCTTGAAGGCTATGATCTGGGAAGGCCAGAACGTAGGTTTGTATGGACTTACCACCAATCATGAAGTAGACTTCAAGCCTAATTACGAAGCAGGTGATATTAGAGATAATAATGGCTATGGCGGCGTAGCATCTATAGGCGTTAAGATAAACGATGTTATTGGTGTTGAGGCCGGATATGGCTATGTTACAGGTGAAGATGATCCTGTAGGCAAAAATCATAATGATGAGGCATGGGCGGCTTATCTGCAGGCACCGATTACTCTGGCACAAGGTGTAACTGTTGTTCCTGAAATCGGTCATTATGATTATGAGGAAAGTGATACAAATGCAGATCAGGGCCATGAAAGCTATTTTGGTGCAAAATGGCAGATCAGCTTTTAGTCATCATTTAAAAATCAGTTTACGATAATAAAAAAACCCGGGCCAAATCGACCCGGGTTTTTTGTTACACCTAAGTTGAGCGATTTTTTGCGAAGCCTTTATGCGCAAGAGATCGGCGCAGATCAAGTAAAAAATCGCTCAATTTAGGTTACAGTTTTTTGCTTAGAAAAGTACCTGGAAATGAGTTACTAAGATATCATTGTTTTCATGATATCCATGCATTTCCTTTCTTACCGTATAGTTGAGCTGCCATTTAATATCCTGTCCGTGAATAAACCAGTTATATCCAACTGTATACCAGCGGCTGTCAAAACTGTTATCAACATCTACATTTGGATCAAGTTCATCATACCGGGCGGTAAGCTGAAAGTTGTCGGTCAGGTCATACTGTCCCTGTATTCCATAGCCGTAAGCGCGTTTGAATCCATGACCGTGTTGCTGTATATACTCGGCTTGAATGTGCACAGGCCCTATATCCAGGGCGGAATTGAAATTCCAGTAATGCATGCGTTTACCAACCACGCCGTCGTCGTCGACATCAAACATATAATAGTTAGTTCCATCAACGTCTACTTTTTTGGCCTTTCCAAGAACCGATGTGGTGCTATCATACGCAATGTGGTTGTAACCATAGCTGACGCCGAAATTGATATATTTCGCCGGCCTCAGAATCAACATGGCGGTTGCCATTAGATTCTCATTGTCGTTGCGCATGTGATTCTTTCCGTTGCCGTTGTAAAGACCAAGCGCATAGTAGACAGGTCTTTCATATATAAGCCTGCCGTGTTCTCTGCCGTCAAAAGAGTAACTTCCTTTTTTCGATTCAACAGTGATTCCTATGTCACGTGTGGGAGGGCCTACTTGGTCAATTACAAGGGAACGCTCACATAGAGGAAGGTTGGGGCCTCTCGTTAGATAAGAAGGAGAAAAACGTGTCTTATATTGACCGACAAGAACATTGAGATAAGGATTGTGATCATAGGTAAAATAAGCATCCTGCAGCATCAGACTGATATTGTCTTTCTTGAGTTCATAATCAGGTGTGGCTGGATCTAATTTGTCGGCATTTTCCTGGCCGTCCGCGCTGATCTGCACATGATATTTCCACTGATCAGTCACGTTTCCGAACCACCGCAAACGAACGCGGCGGATACAAAATCCATCAAACTCGGATCGGTCGAATGCTTTTTGATAAGTCACATTATCAAGATCGCCATTCTCTATATATGTGTACCTTGCCTGTACACGCCCCATAAAGTTAATACTCTTTGGTTCTCTGGCAGTTTTTACAACAAATTTATCTTTTTCCTGTTCCTGTTCCGGAACAATTTTTTCCGCTGGTTTTTTTGATGTTGTTGCTTTTTCAATGTCTTTATCGGTAATAATGCCCTTTTCTTTCAGAATCTGCAGCAATTCATCCGATGATATCTCGGCAGAGCTGCTTGCAATGCCGCTGAACAGAAAAACTACACACAACAATACAATGCTATACCATTTCTTCATATCGGGCTTTCCTCCTTTGTCATTTTTTCTTAATTATTAATTAATCGGCCTAAACCACTACCTCTGGTAGTGGTACCATAAGAAGGTTCTACCGTTATAGGAATTAGTTAGACCTAAGTGCCTAAAATGCCTAAAGTATATTAAAGTGCCTAAAGTTGTGGTATGCCTTCGGCATGCTGATTGATAACTCAAAGCTACTGGGCTTTGCAAACTCCTTTTCGCTGTTAGGGTGGCGGCATAAACGAACCTATAAAAGATGAATGAATTTTTTAACCCTGGCCAAGATTATGCAGACTAATTTTAATCACTTATAGATTTAAAATTGGCAGCGCCCTAAGCGCATTCCTTAACTTTAGGCATTTTAGGCACTTTAGCTCACTTTAGGCACTAAAAACAGGGTACCTTCCAGGACAATTAAAACAAGCCACCACCTCTGGTGGTGGTAATTTGACTTCTTCGGTAACGGAAGGTGTGATAATTTATGTTCAGAAGTTTTGCTGCTTTGGTTTCGTTGTCTCCTGTCATCTCGAGCGCTTCTTCGATATAGAATTTTTCTAAAGATTCTTGAACAGATGAAAGATCAATGCCGGCAGGTGCGAGCGCTGGAAAGCATGGTATATTTCTGCCTGGCTTGTTAATTTCTCCGGCATTAACCCGATCTATTCCAAGATCCCGCGGTGTCAGCTCCGGCCCCTTTCCGGTAAGCACCCCTCTTTCAACAAGATTTTTCAGCTCACGTACATTGCCTGCCCAGTTGTATCCCTTCAAGGCTGTTTCAGCTTCTGAATCAATACTGGTAAATGTTTTGTCGAATTTTTTGCTGAATTCGTATAAGAAATGCTTGGCAAGAGGAATGATATCTGTGCGGCGTTCCTTCAGTGAGGGTATCTGCACCTTGATAACTCCCAGCAGGAAATAGAGGTCGTTTCTAAGCAGGCCGTTATCTATCAGTTTTTTTAAGTCTTTATTTGTGGCGGAGACTACTCTTGTTTTAATTTTAAGTTTTTTTGTGCTGCCTATTCTGTAAAATTCGCCATATTCAAGAAAACGGAGAAGTTTTGCCTGGGCGTCCAGGCTCAGGTCACCCACTTCGTCGAGAAACAAGGTGCCGTTTTCCGCTTCTTCAATTAAACCCTTTTTGCCGGATATGTTAGCTCCGCTAAACGCTCCTTTTTCATAACCAAACAACTCGCTTTCAATAAGTTCTTTTGGAATGGCCGCACAGTTTACAGTAACCAAGGGGCCGTTGAAGTTGGGGCTTCTGGCATGTATGGCGCCAGCAATTAATTCTTTGCCCGTACCTGTCTCTCCCAGAATAAGAATGGGGGTGTCCTGGCTTTTCGCCACCGTTTCTATAAACTCCACAACATCCTGAATTGCGTTGCTTTCTCCTATAAAGCAAGGAAGGTTTTCCTTGAAATATTTATTCTGAAGAGCTTTAACTTCTTTTCTAAGCCTGATGGTTTCAAGTGCATTGCTGATAATTATCTCTAATTCGTCCCCGTTCCTAAGTGTTACGATTTTTTAATGTATTATAGAGTTCAAAAGCCTTTTCCGGCGTCTCATTATCGTGGACTACGGCCCCAACAGCCTGTATCATTGCGATTGGTGATTCGGACTGGAATATATTTCTTCCCATATCTACGCCGCTCGCTCCTTCCTGAATCGCCCTGTAAGCCATTGTAAGGGCATCCAGCTCAGGAAGCTTCTTGCCACCAGCCATTACAATGGGGACAGGGCAAGAAGATGTGACGGTTTCAAAACCATCTTCAATATAATATGTTTTAATGTAATGCGCGCCAAGTTCGGCACAAATTCTTGTTGCAAGCCTGAAATAACGGGCATCGCGGTTCATATCCCTTCCAACCGCAGTAACTGCCAGGGTAGGAATCCCATAGCGCGTCCCCATATCAACCATACGGGTCATATTGATAATTGACTCTTTTTCATACTCACCGCCTATGAATACCTGGACAGCCATTGCACAGGCATTAAGACGTATCGACTCCTCTATACCAACAGCAATTGCCTCATTGGATAGTTCTTTCAAAATACTGGTTCCACCTGAAACCCTTAGAACAATGGATTTTGTAAACGAAGGAGGCACAATGCTTCTCAGAATCCCACGGGTAAGCATGAGTGTGTCGGCATAAGGGGCAAGAGGAAGAATATTGATATCAACTCTTTCCAGACCGGTAGTCGGACCCTGAAAATATCCGTGGTCAATAGCCAGCATAACAGTACGGCCGGATTTTGGATTAAAAATCCGGGCAAGTCTGTTTTTCATTCCCCAGTCAAGTGAATTTGAGCCTTTAAGGAAAAAACCCTCTGTTTTATAAGGAACATCTGTATGAAACTTTTTCGCCTCTTTTATTTCATCTGCATCCGGCATATATACATCTCCTCTCTATTTAGTGCCCGAACGAAAACTAGAAAATTTTTTCAAGTTCAAGGAAGGCGCAAATTTTAACCGCAGAAATACATGGAGTATTTTGAGGATTAAAATTTAAGCCTGACGCAGAAATTGGAAAAATTAGCAGTTTTCGTTCAGGCACTATTTAAATAACTCTTTCATTGCCCCCATCAATCGGAACCTGAGCGCCTGTTGTCTTCGCAAAAGCTCTGCCGGCCATAGCACAGACCATAGCGGCAACATCTTTTGATGTCACTTCTGTTTTCAAGAGATTTTTAGTCTTATATTCTGCAACTGTCAGCCCGTAATGCTTGGCCCGACCCTCCAGCACTTCCTGGGTCCAGATTCCTGTGTCAAAAACAGCATCCGGATGAACTATATTAACACGAATGCCAAAAACGGCCAATTCCATTGCAGCTATACGGGCGAGCTGAGTCAGGCCGGCCTTGGCAACCGAATAGGCGGAAGCGCCAGGCCCCGGAGCTGGAACGTTTTTGGAAGCTATAAATATAACCGCAGGATCAATGCCCTGTTTAAGATAAGGTATGCATGCTTTTAACAATCTCTGATGGCTGGTTAAATTTATTTCCATGCTTCGATTCCAGGTTTCAGCATCCATTTCCTCAATACTCCGGCTAACAGGAAATATTCCTGCATTGGTCACCAGAATATCAAGACCTCCAAAACTCCGAACAATAAACTCAACCGCTTCCTGCACGGCCTTATCATCAGTGACATCGCAAGTCAATCCTACCCGATCCTGCTGATTGAATGTCTCTGCAATCTCAGGATTAATATCAAGCCCAACAATAACTGCGCCTTGCTCAGATAACGCTTCTGCACAGGCTCTGCCAATCCCGCCGGCAGCGCCTGTTATTAGCGCTATCTTGCCCTGCAATTCAAGATAACTCTCTTTTTTCTTTAATTTAGCCTGTTGCAATGTCCAGTATTCCATGTGGAAAATGTCTTTTCCCGGTAATGGACTCCAACCTCCTATGGCCTCGCCAAGCTGAATTGCGCGTATTGTATGATCTGCTATATCTGTCACTATTTCTGCTTCTTTTACACTTCGTCCAAATGATATTGTGCCATATTTCGGCCAGATACCCCATCGAGGCGCTGTATCAAGGCATTCCATATGGCCATCGGTATTCCGATCAAAATATTTTTTATATTTTGAAGAATAATCGGCTATATCTTTCTCAATATCGTTTTTTAGTATAACAGGAATCGGCTTTGTGCGGATCACATGATCCATAGTCATAGGTCCGCGTGTGGAAATTGAATCAATATCAGAAAGATTTGCAAAACCACAGGCCTCAGGACTTTGGTCTATCCTGGCTATCATCGCATCCCCCTTTGCGGCAGAAACCTGATGACGAATACGTGCCAGTGACAACAAATCTTCGAGCCGATCAGCTTTGGCAACAGAGTCAAAAACACCCTGTTTTTTAAGATAATCATCTGCCAGCGAGGCAATATGAATCATTCTTTCATAACTCGTTCGAGCATCGTCTGAAAAAGTAAATACTCCATGATTTAACAGGATTATACCTTCAACTTTGCTCCAGTCTAAATCTCGGGTCAATTCATAAACTTTTTTTGCTAAAATAAAACCGGGCATTACATAAGGCACAATCAGAACCCGTTCTTTATAAATCTCCCGGATCAGCTTTTCTCCCCTTTCATTATTTGAAATCGTAACAACCGAATCCGCATGAGTATGATCAACATATTTAAAAGGTATGATGGCGTGCAAAATTGCTTCTATGGAAGGATTGGGAGAGTCGGGATCAATCATTGAAGTTCTTTGAAGTCTGAGCAGATCGGCATCATCAAGCTTCTCCAGCGAGGCCATTTTGTTAAGAACTTCAAGTTTGACAGGAGTAAATCCAGCAGGCTGTATATCTGTTAAATCCACTCCGCTTCCTTTTACATAAAGAATTTCTTCGATATCCCCAAAGATATTCTCTTTCTTAACCTTAACCGAGGTGTTGCCTCCGCCATGTAAAACCAACTCGGGCTCCTGGCCTAACAGCCTGGATGTATAAACCCTTAGCTGCAATGGATCATTTAGGAAGGTTTTTGCATCTTCGTCATTCCACAAACTAATCATATATTATTTTATTCCGGAAGAAACTTCAGATCGCATTAAGGGCTTGGTCAAAAATTTGACCCGTGGTTATGGCAGCCAGCGGCGTTACAGGTGCTGGCTGTGGTTAAGCTTACGTGATTAGTAGTTGATAGATTAACGCTATGGCAAGCTATACAAAAATCATACCACACACCAGTAGTAGTTATGGAAACCGCTGTGCCATTTACAGTGGTTCGGAGTAGATATTTGTTAGATGAGCCATGGGGTTCGTGGCAGTCCATACAGGATAGGACAAAATCAGTAGCATCCACTTGGGTCCCGGTGCTTTTGCCATCTGAAGTGTAGGGGGCATTTAGGTCTCCATCAGCAGAGCCGGCACCATTTGTTTTCCCGTGCTGATCCCCGGTCGCCCAATTGATAAATTTCAAGGTTCCCAGCGCCTGACTGGTAATCGAATTGGTAGCATTATGACAATCGGTGCATAAAGTTACGTAATCGGGTAAATTTATCCCTTTAACTTCGTTTGATGAAATTAATCTTGATTCACCATCCGGCTCATGTAGGGTGGGGTCCGCAGTCGGAGTTGCGCCAACATAAAAGGGCGCACGATAGCCGAAAGTATAAGCATCCATTCTTTCGCTAAAATTAACAGTGCCATCATCATTTCCCCACAGATTGCCGTGGTCGCTGGGCCGGGATATGGCGGATTTGGTAGGGTCATACGAACCAGTCGGTTTGCCGCAGCTTCTTTGTGCAATGTGGACATTATGGCAGGCAGAGCAGGGGTTGGAGTCGGCAGTAAATGTAGGCCATTGCCCTTTAGCAAAATTAAGCACATCATTCAGGTTGTGGTAAGATCCACTGATAATATTAAACGCGTCCATGATGCTTGCTGGAGTGACATCGGAACTTCCCCCAAAGGTACTACTATAGCTGTAATTAACAAAAGCCATGCCTGTTCTGTGGCAGTAAAAGCAGGCGTTATCACTTTGAGTATAAAGATTTGTAACTTTACCCGAAAAATTATCCGCAAAAAGGCAAAATTTATCAGGCCCTGCGGCATCACTGGTTTTTGGATCGGGCTCTGTTCCGGCGATGCTGGCATGCTGCTCGTGGCAGTGTGCGCAGTGGCCATCTGTATATACGCTGAGACGCTTCACGCCGGTAATAGCGCCGTTTTGGGTACCATGTGCCGAATCAAGGTAAGTCGTACCTGCATAACTGACACCGCCCACCAAAAACATAAGGATTGCCAAGCATAAAAATATTGTCTTCAAGTTATTCATTATGCCTCCCTGGATTTTACGGAACGGTCTATTTGTTTAATTCAACGTATTATGACAAACAAGACACCCGGACAATTGCTCTGCGAGATCACCACCCTCATCCCCATTATAATCCCACCGCATGAGCTTGTAAAATTTTGTAGCATGAGCCCCATGGCATGAAAGGCACATAACTATATCATCGGTTGTTCCGGCGGGGTCAACTGCGCTTGACGGAAATCCGGGCAAGGTTACTCTGGCTACGGGAGCAATAATACTGTAACTTGTATATTCTCCGCTCGAAGGTAAAGAAAAATCAGTTGGATGCCTTATCCACGTCGATGCAGTTCCGCCTGTCTCATCTAAATCATCACCATGATAATAATCATGACATTCCGCACAAAAGCCGCTTATAGAGCCACCTGTGCCCGGGCTTATATCAGAAGCACTATCGTCAGGTGAAGTAAGTCCTTTATATTCATTATGATCGGTAGAACTTACATTTTGCCATGCAGTGGTAGGATTCTCAAGGCCAAGAACACCTTTTAAGAATCGATAACTTGTTCCAGTCGAAAGGCCGTCAATAGTACTATCATCAGCATGATGAGCGCCTTTCATGGAAGTACTTTCGCCTTTTATGGTACGGTCTCCATGACATCCATGCTTTCCTGCACATGAAAAGTTTGTCGCTGTAATACCTGGATCTGTTTTGTATCCAGGCGGAGGGAACATGGAGGCATTATCTTCCTGGTCAATAGCAAATACGTTGTGACCTTTGTTATCGTCAGTACCTGTGGCAAAGTATTTAAAATTACCTGCGGCAAGGTCTCTTCCTGAGGCAAGGTCGTCGGTTCCATTGTGCCAAACCTGGGGAATCAGGGTACCGTCAATGTTTACCACATTATTATTGGTTCCGCTTGTATTGTAAGCATGGCAACCAATGCAGTCACCGCGTGTCATGCATGGATTTTCTTCCGAAGTGCCGCCATAAGTCGCCATGTCCGACCCGTCCTGGCTGTTGTGCATTGTGTGGCAATTTGCGCAGTTACCTGCCACTTCTGCATTAACCTGGCTGCAAAGCACAATAAAAAAAATTATTGAAATTATATATATCAATGACTTTTTCATTATTCTTTCCTGAATAGCGAGTATCTATAACTAAATTGAGCGATTTTTATACTTCCGACACTTTTAATATTTATAATTCCACAAGAAATCAAAGTCAAGCAACTCTTTTCCGGTTATCTTTTTCAGGCGCTTTTCGCTTTTTTAGTTCTTTTTATAAAACAACTAACTGTTTTGCATTATCGCAATGGCAAATGAATATCCGCACCAGGATAAATACTTTTTTCAGCGCTTGTAATAAGAACCGTTGATGTTGTTTCTTCGGCATGAAGAACAAGCAGTGTGCCGAAATCAACCGGAGTTAAGTAAACATCTCCCTTTGTTTTCGGATCAAGGCGCTTCTTTTCCCTGTAAAATATGCTGTACCTATGTCCTGGCTTTACACCGTCTTTGTTTCCTTTGTCTATAAATGCAACTGTGTTATCTCCTATGATACTTGTATGCTCCTCTGCTTCAATTATCTTACCTGCAAGTTCTTTTTTGCTTTCAGTAAGTATAATTTTGGGCGACCTTTTTACATAGGGTATTAACAGATCATTGACTTCAATAGACCTGAAGGACTGAACAACTCTGGCCACGGCAAATTCCGGCTCAATTTTCGTAATTTCAACAATGCCGGTCAGATAATGCTGTACCCCAATATAAGAATTTGTCCTTCTGTCCCTTAATGGTTTCAAAGCTCTATATACTGTAAACTTATTGCCTGGAATAAAAGATGTGTCTTCATTTGGCCGTATATATACCAGGTCACCTTTGCTGATCATTTCTTTATCATCTTTGACTTCGAAGATAGTCCCCAGGGGAGTAGCCGGTTCCTTCTTAATAAACCCGATTTTATCTATTGAAGAATAAAAATAATATAGGGGGTCCTTTTCTTCTACGACCTCTTTATCCAGGTCTGTGTCAACCCATCTTGCTACATCCTTACGCTGGAACAAACGTATGCGATCACCCGGATAAACACGGTGCGGGTTGGCAATCTGGCTGTTTTCACTCCACATATCAGGCCATTGCCATGGTGAATCAAGAAACCGGCGTGAAAGATCCCAGAGCGTATCTCCTTTCTGGATGGTGTAGTAAACACCTGCCTCGTGTTCGACTAAAGTTTCGCTTTCCTCAGCACAAGAGCTAACCGGAAAAAAACCAATTGCAGCAAACACGCACAAATACATAACTAACCGGAATTTTATACAACAACTCATGAAATGCTCCAATT
>Ga0255424_1054_pt1 | contig 27462 bp, 29 predicted proteins | sample ANMaggSeSYBR02F3_FD_182670 | JGI IMG/M metagenome (GOLD analysis project Ga0255424, IMG submission 182670) | Sediment cell enrichment communities from methane seep in Santa Monica Basin, California, United Staets - ANME aggregate JGI... | ecosystem: Environmental > Aquatic > Marine > Cold seeps >... | reverse complement strand
TTTTGTGTTACACCCTCTTGAATGTTCACCATTTTGACGCAATGTATGTTCAATTGAATGCAACAGATGATATGCAAGAATAGATATGAAAATATGACCATCTACACGTTGCTCCTTTTGGTGATAATTGGGCCGTAATCCAAGATGGGATTTTAAATCTCTGAACGCATTTTCTATACGAGTCAGCATTACATAAAGATTCCAGATTTCAGTCTGCTTCAGGTTTTTCCGGTTGGTTTTCAAAAGATAATTACCGTCTGATTTTCTTTCCTTGTCCTGTATTTCATCTATTGTACCCCAAGTCAGCTTTGGTTTTTTTAAATGAATATTGGTTTTTAAATAATCGGATGTATATTTTTGATTAAACTCAGCTAATTTTTTCGTAATAGCAGGAAAGCTGATTTTGTTTTTCTCTACTTTGTTTTTCAATTTTTTCAATGAATTACTGAATCGTTTCGCAATCCCTATATCGTCAGGAACCGTGTACGAAAATTCCCGGTGTTGACATTTAATTTCATAATATTTGGCGACTTTACTATGACGCTCCTTAAACTTTCCAATTCTTCGTTCAATAGTAACAGGGTTATTCTCTCTTCCTTTTTGAATTTGATTCGATAAATTTGTTAATTCGGCTTCTAATCTTTCTTCTGCTTTGTTGCGCATAGCGGTTTCTTTTACTTTTCGTCCTTCACTCTTGCATAAAAGATAGACAGTATCATCCACCTCTTTTAGAAAAATCTCTACTTTTGGTTTTCTGGATGAATCTCTTCCTTCCAAAGTTGGGGGACGTACATTAGTTTATAAGTTGACAGGGTACTTGAACTATGATATCTGGATTGCATGCCACGCCAATCAAGGATAGATGCGTCGGGTGCGCTCCATCATATTAGGGCGGGCTTCAGACGGCTTCAGGGACGGACGAGTTGCAGAAATGTTGGACTTAAAACCTGAGCAGGTATTGGCCGTCGGGAAATATAAAAAGACGGTTGCGGCTCGCAGTTTGCTCTGTTTCTGGGCAACGAGTGAGTTGGGAATAAGTCAAAACGAATTAGGGCAAAAGCTGAAGATTTCGCAACCCGCAGTCAGTTTATCGGTTAAACGCTTAAGAGCAATTGGTTATACGCCACAATTACTCGTTAAAAGCTTAACAGTAACTTATAAACTAATGTACGAAAGCCCGCGCTAATCAAGATGACACCCAAGCTCATTTACTTCGATCTCAAAAAGGGAATTCTTATCATTTAAATAATAGTTATATCGTAAGGAGGTAATAACAATGAAAAAAAGAAGTATGACAAAATTGATTTTGGCTGTATGCAGTGTTTTTTTGGCTGCAGGTATGCTTGGCACTTTAGCACTGGCTGAAGATGATGAAATAAATATATGGATTGAACCTTATATGATTAGTTTGAATGCTAATGATGAACGCAAAGCAGATAATGAAATTGTGGCGACTTTAGGTTGTAATTTAAACGGAATGAGGATAACTGATGAAGATATAAAATTTATGATTGGCGATGATGATGTTGCTGTGGCAGTAAGTGCTCGTGTGACACGAACGGGTTTAGTCCAGGTATATTTTGACAGGGCAGAAATTCAGGATTATGCAATAGATAACAATCTTACGGAGGAAGTTGTTGTAACTGTCAGAGGTTCTTATACATATGAGCCAATTGGTGGTGGAGACCCATATGGTCATATAACGTTTACAGGATATGGCTCTGTCTTTTTCAGATAAAAGACAGGATTCGCCTGTTTTTTTTATTTTCAACTGAGCCGAAAACCGCGGTCTTTAGAATGCGGAATGCGGGGTGGAATGCGGGATAGGAGATTTTATGGGTTTTCAAGAAACACGCGGTTTTTGCACAAACTGGGAGAAAAATCAAATCTTGAATAGTGAATAAAGAAAAGTGTGATTCACAATTCAAGATTTGACCATAGTGATAAGTCATAAAGGTAAGTATTTTTATGGGACCGGAACAATTGGAGATCTTTATCCGAGAAAGTTTAAATATTCCGGAGAATTGTTCCATAATCTATTGTCTAATTATTATGAAAAATGAATAGATACTGCTCCTATTTCGACAAAGATAGTAATAAAATTGAAGTGTCAAATTATGAATGGAAAAGACTTTAATCCTTTATTAAGCTTATTTCATACCTATTTATCTCTCGAGAAAGAGATCCTGAAGAGAGTTAGCAAAATATCAAATCCATTTTGCTTTAAATGCCAAACAAAATGCTGTGAAGAAAAAATATGCAGAGAATCAGTAGAAAGCCAATTCTTGAGTAGTTTAATAAAGTTCCAAAATATTCAATATGATCAAAAAAATGGTTGGATGAGTCCTCAAGGATGCAGGTTGGATTACGGAAAGCCATTGGTTTGTTATGAATTCTTTTGCGAACAGATTTTGATTAACAAAAATTTCCAGGCATCGAACATTCAACAAACGATCAAGGAATTTATATTAATTGGTAACCGAGCATACGGGAATACTCATTTGATATGCGTTGATAATTTGAGTTCGATATCCCCCAAAAAGATTTTTAAGACTATCTACCAAATAGGGAAATTAATGGAAAAATTGGCTAACGAGACGGTTGCACCTGATCGCAAATACCGGCCTGCTTAGAGAGATTTGGCCCGCTTTTCGTTACATAAATGAAGATCAAACCTAAAGAGCCTTTTGTTTCACCTGAAAAGCATGACACGATCCGCCAGGAAATAATTTTTGTTCTTACGGATCGAATCTTGTCAGCGCGGGAAATATCCGCAGAGATTGGGATTTCTGAAAAAGATGTTGTTGATCATCTCGGGCATATCCGGATATCAACCCAAAAAAACAGAGCGCGCCTAATGATAATCCCTGCTGAATGTAAAAAATGCGGATTCAGGTTCAAAAAGAGGGAGCGACTGACTAAACCAGGCAAATGCCCAATCTGTCGTCACAAACACATTCAGGAGCCGCGTTTTTGCATGTAGATTATAGTTTCTGAACGAAACCCCCTCTTTCTATGTCATGTCCCTGTTCGTTCAAACGATTTGGTTGAGGGCGTTAAAATTGTTTTTTGTAGATTTCTTTCTGCTCATCAAGAATTTTTTTAAGAATATTTATATTTGTCATGGGATTCATTATTACACACCGAAGAACAACTATATCTTCTTTGTGCTTGTTTCCTATGCTCAGAGTTGTTCTTGACACAAAACTTTTACCTGCTTCCCTTTGTAATCTTTGAACAGTTCTGTTTATTTTATTTAGTTTTTCATTGATGCTTTGTCTCTGTTCAAAACTGGCTTCAGATAATTTTTCTCTGATGTTGGCTGGACATATTCTATAAGTGAGAAGATTAAGCTCAGGAGGGGTTATGAGCTGGAAGTCGGGCCGTTTCTTGATTTCTTCAGCAAATTTGCGTGCTGTTTCTATCCCGTGGTCAATGAGGAGAGCATATCCCTGTGTTCCCATAATTTTGAGCGCACAGTTGAGAATAATAGAATTGGCCTCTCTTGATCCTGTTATTGATTTGATACCCAAATCCACCGAACCGGGCCGGTTAACATAATTTGCATGATATTCAATTGAGTTCATGATTGCAGGGTTTTTAAAATAGACCATTCCGCTGCTCATGGGCATATAAAACTGTTTATGGCAATCTATGGTAACGGAATCGGCGAGTTCTATGCCGTCAAGAAGATGGCTGTATTTTTCCGACATAAGGGTAGGGCCGCCCCATGCAGCATCTACATGAAAATGGATTTTGTTTTCAGAACACAGCATGCCGATTTCCTTAAGAGGATCTATGGTTCCGGTTTCTGTTGTTCCTGCAATACCAACGACAGCTAAAATCTTTATCCTGCCGCCGGTTTGTTTTATTTCTTTGATTTTTTTCTTCAGGAGGTCAAGATTTATTCGATTATTTGTATCTACATCTATACCAATAATATTCTGATTTCCGATTCCAAGAATTCCCCCTGCTTTTTTGAGCGAGTAATGGCCGAGTCTTGAGGTAAAAATAACGCATTTTTCTATTGCATACGCTTTATATGCTGCATCAATACCTTCTTCTTCTATACCGGAAAAACCATCTTTTGTCGGAGCAAACAAAGAGTTTCTTGCAACCCACAGGGCTGTGATATTCGCCAAAGTGCCGTCTTTTGTAAAGCTTCCAAGCGTGGTCTCACTATTCTGGACATGCTCTTTATAAAAGGATTCATTTTCTTTGTAAATAATTCTGTGAATTTTAGCAATTACCTGCTTTTCCAGAATCGATACGACCTTTGAAGTTTCAATTTTTACAAGATTTTGATTAAGTGCGGTAACTATGGTTTTAAGATGAACCATAAAGAAAGGCATGGCAGAAGTCATATGGCCGACAAAATATGGTGAAGCAACATTAACAGCATGAGGCGCTATATCTTCGATCAGCTCTGTAATAACTTCGGCAAGTTTTTTTTCAGGATTTTTATTAATTATAGTGTCTGTGAACCCCATGGAAAGTTCTTTAAGGCTGACTTCTTCAGTAATGCCGACATGTTTTTTTAGAAAATTATTAAGTCCGAATAGAATCTGCTCCATATATTTAAGTAGGATTAACTTGGTCTCTTCATTCTCCGGCCTGATAAATACTCTCATTAATGTCTGCCAGTTTGCGACAAGTTCGGTTTTTTCTGATATGTTATTTTTTATTTTCATTACCTTTTTTATTTTTCGTAAAAGTTCACCACGGAACGACACGGAGTTTCACTGAAAATTGAAAACAATGATTAAGTGTAACTACTCAGGTTCACTGTTCCAGTCGTGAACCTAACAAGCTGAATAGTTATGAGAATTCAGTGTATTTCCGTGAAAATCCGTGGTGAACTATTACTATTTTTCCAGTTTGTTGGGTCAATTTTATAAGAAGTCCACTCCTAACATGATGGATATTTAATTCCAAGAAAATCTTTCTGGAAGTAAGCGAATAAATTAGTAACAATTTAGCCTTTTGAAAAAGAATCTGACAGGATAAACAAGATTTTATTTTAAGTGCACAAACAAAGCCAACTCTCATCGTAGCTATCCAGTAAATCATAAAATATAATCACAACATGTAGAAGGTGTGTAACAAGGTATAAGGATTTGGATTTGGATTAACAGGAAAAGTTTCGATAATTTAAATCCTGCCAAAAAAATAATATTTAAAAGCGCTAACGTGTTACACAAATTCTTGTTTGACAGCAAACAAAGGCTTTTGTTAGAACCAACATAACAGTTCGGAGGGCAAAGTAAAAAGCTTCAGTTTCAAGGCGCGCAAATCATGAGGAGAAAGGCGTACTAATTGCTACGCCGCAATGACGAAGGATGCAGCGCAACGCAGAAAATGGACTTTTTACGAAGCCGTCAATAAGGAGGCGTTATGGTTAGAGTAGGTATAGTCGGTGCAACAGGTTATGCGGGAGCGGAGCTTGTCAGGATACTTTCCGGGCATCCGGATGTAGAACTTACTGTTCTGACATCGCGTCAGTATGCTGGAGAGAAGTTTGACAAAATATACCCCTCAATGGGTGGAATCGTTAATTTAAGCTGTGAAAAACTTTCAATAGACAGCTTTTGTGAAAGAACTGAAGTTGTATTTATTGCTCTTCCGCACAAGGTGGCTATGGAGATAGTTCCGGAGTTTATCAGGCGTGATAAGAAGGTTATAGACCTGTCTGCTGATTTCAGATTCAAAGACGTATTATTATATGAAGCTTTTTATCAGAAGCATACTGCCGCTGATTTACTTGATAAATCAGTTTACGGCCTTTGTGAAATATATTTTGACAAGATAAAAAGCGCAACTCTCATAGGCAACCCGGGATGTTATCCGACAAGCGTTATCCTGCCCCTTGTTCCATTAATAAAGAGCAATTTTTTAGATATTAATTCAATTATTGCAGATTCCAAATCCGGTGTCAGCGGTGCCGGCCGATCACTTTCTTTGACCGCACATTTTTGCGAAGCAAACGAATCATTTAAGGCTTACAAAGTTGCTGCGCACAGGCACGCGCCCGAGATGGAAGAAGTGCTCAGCATTGAGGCAGAAAGACCTGTAAGCATAACATTTGTACCTCATCTTGTTCCAATGACGCGCGGAATGCTGACGACAATATATGCAAATCTTGTTAAAGAAGTCAGCTCTGAAGAAATACAAAATTGCATTGACTCTTTCTATTCAGAACATTTTTTTGTTCGAATATGCAAACAAGGCCGGATGCCTGATACATTGCATGTAAAGGGAACAAATTTTTGCGACATAGGTTTTAAATTAGATGAGCGTAATAACCGCATAATATTGATTTCAGCTATTGACAATCTGGTAAAAGGTGCTTCCGGCCAGGCTGTTCAGAATATGAATATAATGCTTGGGTTAGATGAAACTTCCGGATTGGCAAATGTCCCTTTTGCCCTTTAATTCAATATGTTACTGTAACCTAAATTGTCATATTGACAGTGTAAACAATTTTTTATATAAAACCGGATTATTATGAAGAAGAAAATAACATTTTTTATTTTAGGTAATACCGGCTCTATAATAAAGAAAACAACTGTTTCCAGGGGTGTTATAACCTGTTTAACTATATTCATTGCAGTATGTCTTATGTTGTTTAGTATTGTCATTTACGATTACTTAAAGCAAAAAGAGGAGATAGTCAGTCAGCAAGGGGAGATAGTCAATCAGCGTAAACAGCTTAAAGCGTTTGCTGCTGATATAAATTCTTTAAAATCAAAACTTATTGATCTAAAAAATTTTGAAAAAAAGATACGTAATGTTGCCGATATTGAAGAAAATGCTGAACAGGAAAACCCTTTTGGTGTAGGGGGATCAATCCCTGAAGATTTTGAAATTCCAGTAACAGAAGAGTATAACAGCCTGATTCGGGAAATGCATGAACAGACACAGCAGTTTAATCTTGCGGCAATAAATCAAAAAAAAAGTTTTGAATCTCTTTTTAATAATCTTGAAGAACAACGGAATCTTCTTGCAGCAACGCCCGCTATTCGCCCAACTGATGGGTGGATCTCATCGACATTTGGATATCGAAAATCACCGTTTACCGGTCGCAGGGAATTCCATAAAGGGCTGGATATTGCTACACGAGAGGGAACGCCTATACTTGCGGCAGCAGATGGAGTTATAACATTTGCAGGTACTAAAGGTTTGATGGGCAAGCTGATTGTAATTGATCACGGTTATGGAATGGTTACCCGTTATGCACATATTCACAAGATGCTGAAAAAACGTGGTGATGCCGTTAAAAAAGGGGATGTCATTGCACTGGTTGGTAATACAGGACGGAGTACCGGATCACATCTTCATTACGAGGTTCATCTTGACGGAATAGCTGTTAATCCTGCAAAATATATTCTTAATTAACGCCTGAACGAAAACTCAAAACACCTGAAATTATAGTCAGTTGAATGCTATTCTCAAATAAAAGATTTTTAGCGGTTAGCCTTTAGCTTAAAAAATCAAACAGATAACAGATTCAGCTAATAGCTTTTTTACAAATAAGCTGAAACTATTGCCAGTATTGGAAAAAATACTTTTCGGACAGACACTAACCTTCCTGATTATTATCTCAAAAAGCCTAACCAATTTTTTTCAAGTGTGTTATAAATAAAATAGCTGTTCACAGCTTGAAATTGGAAAGTAGAAATTTCTAATTTCAACGTTCTGTCAGAAACCAGTTAATGGAGGAATAATTATATAAATGATTTTTAATTTTTTGACAAAAGTTTTTGGAAGTAAAAATGAACGGGAACTGAATAAGATTAAACCAGTCGTCGAAATGATTAATAAATTGGAGCCTGAGTTGAAGGCCATGAGTGATGAGCAGTTGAGGTCTCGTACTTCTATTTTCAAAGAGCGTATTGAAAAAGGAGAACCCCTTGATAGTATTCTTCCGGAAGCTTTTGCAACTATAAGAGAAGCCTCTGTTCGTACACTCAACATGCGACATTTTGACGTTCAGTTGATAGGAGGCATTGTTCTTCACCAGGGGATGATTGCTGAGATGAAAACAGGTGAGGGTAAAACTCTTGCCTCCACTCTACCTGCATATCTAAATACTCTTTCCGGCAAAGGGACTCATATTATTACGGTGAATGATTACCTTGCCAGGCGCGACAAAAAATGGATGGGGCAGATATATAATTTCCTGGGACTAACAGTAGGAAGTATATTAAGCGGCATGGACGACGCGGAACGAAAAGAGGCATACGGTGCAGATATAACTTACGGAACAAACAATGAGTTTGGTTTTGATTACCTGCGCGATAACATGAAATTTGATATGAATTCTCTGGCTCAGAGAGACCTGAATTTTGCTATTGTTGATGAGGTTGACAGCATACTGATTGACGAGGCAAGAACACCTCTGATTATATCCGGACCTGCCGAGAAATCTACGGGTCTGTATTACAAAATCAATGAAATAATTCCGCGCCTTAAACGCGACATGGATTTTACTATAGATGAAAAGGCGCGGACCGTAGTCATGACGGAAGAAGGTGTTGCAAAGGCTGAAAATATCTTGAAGATTGATAATCTGTATGATCCAAAGCATATAGAAGTTTTACATCATATAAATCAGGGCCTTAAGGCCCACACGCTGTTTAAGCTTGATGTTGATTACATAGTCAAGAATGGTGAGGTCATTATAGTAGATGAGTTTACCGGCCGTTTAATGCCAGGTCGTCGTTACAGTGAAGGTCTGCACCAGGCACTTGAAGCCAAAGAAAACGTAAAGATAGAAAATGAAAACCAGACGCTTGCTACTGTTACCTTCCAGAATTATTTCAGAATGTATAATAAACTTTCAGGTATGACAGGTACCGCCGACACAGAGGCATCTGAGTTTAAAAAAATATATAATCTGGATGTTATAATTATTCCCACCAATATGCAGATGATTAGAACTAATTATCCGGATATGATTTACAAGACAAAAAAGGAAAAATATGAAGCTGCTCTGGATGAAATAGAAGAACTTAATAAAAAAGGGCAGCCTGTTTTAGTCGGTACTGTTTCAATAGATGTGTCTGAAGGTTTAAGTAAAAAATTAAAAAAAAGAGGCATTAAGCATAGTGTTTTGAATGCGAAAAACCATGAAAAGGAAGCAGAAATTATAGCAATGGCTGGACAGAAAGGCGCTGTTACAATTTCTACAAACATGGCAGGACGTGGAACAGACATAGTTTTAGGAGAAGGGGTAACTGGGTTGGGAGGGCTTCATATTCTTGGAACCGAAAGACATGAAAGCAGACGTATTGACAACCAGTTGAGAGGGCGTTCCGGTAGGCAGGGTGATCCTGGATCATCGCGTTTTTATCTTGCTTTAGAAGACGATCTTCTCCGGATATTTGGCGGAGAACGTATAACCGGTATTATGGAGAAGCTTGGCCTGGAAGAAGGAGAGCCAATAGAGCATAACCTTATAAGCAAGGCAATAGAGAATGCTCAGGCAAAGGTTGAGGGCCATAATTTTGATATCAGAAAGCAGCTCCTTGAATATGATGATGTTATGAACCAGCAGAGGGAGGTTATATACAGACAGCGACGTGAAGCTTTGAAGGGTAGTGACCTGAAAAGTTCTTTTATGGATATGATCCATGAAAAGGCCGAGGAAATAGCTCATGAATTTGCAGATGAGAGTACGCTTCCTGAAGAATGGGACTTGAAAGGACTTGGCAAGGCTGTATTCAAACAATTTAACTTCCGGCTTGACAGCTTTGATAGTGATACCCTGGATGGTTTGACAACAGAGAGATTAGCCCGGTTGATTTATGATTCAGCTCTCAAAATATATGATAAAAAAGAAGCTGTCATTGGGACTGAAGATTTCAGGCATTTGGAACGAATTGTCATGCTGCAGACAGTAGATAGCCTGTGGAAAGACCATCTTTTCAGTATGGATCATCTGAAAGAGGGCATCGGCCTCAGGGGTTATGCTCAGCAGAATCCTTTGATTGTTTATAAAAAAGAAGGCTTTGATATGTTTCAGGCCATGATTTCCAGGATCAAAGAGGAGACCCTGGGAATTTTGTTCAGAATTCAGATATCTGAACCTGATAAGATAAATGATCTAAGACAGCCGGCAAAGCAGGATCTGGTATATTCCAGTGGAGACGATGCTCCTCAAAAGAAAAAGCCTGTTAAGCGGGCTGCTCAAAAAACCGGAAGAAACGCACCATGCCCATGTGGAAGCGGAAAGAAGTATAAGAAATGTTGCGGGAAATAGGTGGTTAGAGGTTACAAATGAGTTTGTATAAACCCGATTATGAAAAAATTGCAGATTCTGAAACAGAGGAGGAAGTTAAAGAACCTTCAATGTATAAGGTGCTGCTTCATAATGATGACTATACAAGCATGGAGTTTGTTGTAGAAATTCTTTTGTCTGTTTTTAATAAAGCCATAGAAGATGCTACAATAACCATGTTAAAGGTTCACAAAGAAGGAATTGGAATTTGCGGGGTTTATACATATGAAGTTGCTGAAACAAAAGTGGATACAGTTCACATTTTAGCCCGGGAAAGAGAATTTCCTCTTAAATGTACTATGGAGCAGGATTAAATCATGATTAGTAAAGAATTAAGCACCACTCTTGGTCTTGCTGTCAGAGTGGCCAAGAAAAGGCGACATGAGTATGTCTGTATAGAACACCTGCTTTATGCTATTTTATATAATAACGCAGGCAAAGAAATCATTGAGAGTTGCGGCGGAAGTGTTGAGAATCTCAATAATACTCTTGAGGAGTTTTTGAGTAAAAATCTTGAAAGCATTCCAGAAGGAAATGAGTATGTGCTGCAACAAACGATAGGTTTTCAAAGAGTTATTCAGAGGGCAGTTAATCATGCACGATCTGCCGAAAAAAAAGAAGTCTTAGTATCTGATATGCTTGCATCCATGTTTCAGGAAAAAGATTCTTATGCAGCATATTTTTTAAATAGAGAAGGAATTACGCGTTTTGACGTTCTAAACTATATATCTCATAATGATAATAGTTTTTCTTTTCAGGATAGAGTTGGAGGATTTGCAAAAACCGAAAGGAAGGAGAAAAAGAAAGCTGCCGGCCCGCTTGAGACTTTTACTATTGATCTTGTGAAAAGAGCTTCAGAAGGGAAAATAGACCCTCTTGTAGGACGCAAATTAGAACTTGAACGCAGCGTTCAGGTGCTTTGTAGAAGACGTAAAAATAATCCTGTTTATGTCGGTGATCCAGGTGTCGGGAAAACAGCTATGGCTGAGGGGCTGGCAAATAAGATATATGAAGGTGATATTCCGGATGTGCTTAAAGATATCAGTATATATTCTCTTGACCTCGGGGCTATTCTGGCTGGAACAAAATTTCGCGGGGAGTTTGAGCAGCGTTTAAAAGGAGTTCTGTCTGAGCTGAAGAATAAAAAACAGGCTATTTTGTTTATTGATGAGATTCATACCGTTGTTGGAGCAGGGGCGACCAGCGGTGGTTCCATGGATGCATCAAATATACTCAAACCGGTTCTTGCCGCAGGCGAGCTGCGGTGCATCGGATCAACTACTTATGAAGAGTATAAAAATTACTTTGAAAAAGACCGCGCCCTTTCTCGTCGTTTTGAGAAAATCGAAATTAAAGAGCCTTCTGTCTCTGAAACAGTTAAAATCTTAAAAGGACTCAGACCTCATTATGAAAATTTTCATGGAATTAGTTATACTGATCAGTCGCTTAAATCTGCTGCCGAGTTGTCTGCTAAATTCATAAATGATCGCTATCTTCCGGATAAGGCAATTGATGTAATTGATGAGGCCGGTGCATTGATCAAGCTTTCCGGTGCTTCTCGAAGAAAGAATATTAATCCCAAAGACATTGAAAAGATTGTTGCAAAGATTGCCAGGGTTCCAATTAGAAGTATATCGACCTCTGATAAAGCAAAATTGGAGAGTCTTGAAGAAGATCTAAAAAAAGTCATTTTTGGTCAAGATAATGCCATAAAATCTTTAGTTAGTTCTATCAAGCGTTCTCGTGCCGGTCTTGGCACGCCTGGCAAACCAGTTGGAGCCTTTCTATTTACAGGTCCTACCGGAGTAGGAAAGACAGAGGTTGCAAGACAGGTAGCGGCGATTCTTGGCATTGAGTTACTGCGTTTTGACATGAGTGAATATATGGAAAAGCACGCTGTGGCTCGACTAATTGGTGCGCCTCCGGGTTATATCGGTTTTGATCAGGGTGGACTTTTAACCGACGGTATAAGAAAACATCCTTACAGCGTTTTGCTCCTTGATGAAATAGAAAAAGCTCATCAAGATATGTTTAATATTTTGCTTCAGATTTTTGACCATGCTACTTTAACTGATAACACCGGCAGGAAATCTGATTTCAGAAATGTCATTATTATGATGACTTCAAATGCCGGAGCAAGGGAAATGAGTGCCCATACTATCGGTTTTGGAGAAACACATTATGATACGAAAAATAAAGGCAGGAAAGCTGTTGAAAAGTTCTTTAGCCCTGAATTCAGAAACCGGCTTGATGGAATAATCAGCTTTAATTCTCTTACCGTAGAAATTATGGAAAAGATAGTTGATAAATTCATAGCGGAACTAAATGAACAACTGGCCGTAAAAAAGATCTCCATTTCCATTTCTTCCAAGGCAAGAAACCGGCTGGCAAAAAAAGGACATGATCCGCTTTTTGGAGCAAGACCTCTTTCCAGACTGATACAGACTGAGATTAAAGATATCCTGACCGATGAAATCCTGTTCGGCAATCTATCAAACGGAGGAAAGGTCTTTGTTGATTTAGAAAATGATAAGATCAGGGTTAAAGAGCAGGGTTCAGGGGTCAGGGGCTAGGGGGGATAGCGGTTTTTCTTCTTTCTAATAAAATAATTTTTCCTCCAGCACATCTTGCCGGCAGTGACGGCTTGCTGGCAATAGGCGGCGATCTCAGCAAAGAACGTCTTTTACTTGCCTATAGAATGGGGATTTTTCCCTGGTTTTCAGATGATGAACCAATAATATGGTGGTCTCCTGATCCACGTCTTGTGCTCTATCCCAAAGATATCAGAGTATCGAAAAGTCTAAAAAAAATCATAAATAAAAATATATTTAAAGTGACAATAGATTCGTCTTTTGAGCAGACAATAAGTTTGTGTGCACATATAAGATTACAGAAGAATGAAGGAACCTGGTTGGGCGAGGATATGATTGAAGCATACTGCAATCTTCATGAAGCAGGATATGCGCATTCGGTTGAGGCCTGGCACGACGGAGAGCTTGCAGGTGGATTATACGGTGTTTCCCTGGGGAAATGTTTTTTCGGAGAATCTATGTTTACCCGCATCAGTAATGCTTCAAAAGTAGCTTTTATAGCTCTTGTTGAATATCTTAAAACATTATCTTTTGATATGATTGACTGCCAGCTTGCAACAGAGCATTTGAAAAATTTTGGCGCAAGGGAAATACCAAGATCTGTTTTTTTAAAACAGCTAAATGAATCTTTAAAAGCACGAACAAAAAATGGCAGGTGGGTTTACAATCCGGCAAAGCAATAAGCCCTAATGCTACAATGCCGGTAATGCCTGCAATCCCTGTGATCTCATCCGTAAAGTTATTTACTTATTTGTGGACGTACCGCAAGTACTCCCAGTGCCCTGTGATCTCATTGTTTTCAACATAGGGGTGATTTCATCGAGTAGGTCGGGGTGGTTGTCCAGGAGTTTAAACAGGTTGGTGACCGATTGCAGTGGTTTGGCCTTGCCGCGTTCGTAGCGGGAAAATGCATTTCGCCCTCCCCCGGTGAGCTCTGCGGCTTGCCGCTGCGTCAACTTAAGTTTTTTACGAATTCTTGCAAGTTCAGATGCTTCTCTTGCATCAATTTCCTTGGCAACTTGTTTGATGGCCTCGGCAAAACGAACACCTTCGCCCGCTTCGAATTCAACTTCCCCGCAATTGAAAACAATGCCATCCCTTGACCTTGGAAATAACGGTATGGTGCCCTTTATAGGTGTATGGCACATCTCGGACAGTATGCACCATCTCTTTTTGTCCGCAATTTAAGCATTCACGCTTCATCTCATTTCTCCTTGAACTGGATCACAATTGACCCATCCTGGCGTAAAATAACCTTGACGCAGGCTATTCCAGCAGGCATTTCTGGATGGTAAACATCCTGCCAAATTTGGTTTGACGCATGGGTTGTCATGCTTTTGTAAAAATCGGATCGACTCATGGAACAAACCACTTCGATTGCCTGAGCAATTTCAAGCCCCATTGCCTGGGCACCGATCAATGCCATTGCGGTAAAAGCGTCCGCACCACGCAAACGAATAGCGGATTGCACCATTGAAAGGTCATAATGAGGTTTCCGCTTTTCCATAAAGCAAATTAACCTTATAGGGTAATTTTGTCAAGTAATGTTTTGGGGGACTATCCCGGTGAAACACGTTTCGCCACTGTTAAATGCGCTACAAATTTAACCGGGCACTTTCGTTTACCTGCGTCCAGCGGTTCAGGGGATATGGTAAATGCTGCGGTTGTGTAGCGAAAGTTCACGCTTTTATCCGGGGAGATCTGTCAGGCATGCGGCTTTTGATGTTTCATTTTACCATTCGGTGAAATTACCGGCAGGGGCAACCGGTTTACCAAGTCCTGGCGATATCGTGAGAGCATCCCGCCTGATATAGACTTTCAGATAATTAATTTCACAAGGCTAGAAGGAGAAAGGCGTATTAGTTATACGTCGACGACTGATAACGCAGTGAAATTATTTATCTGAAAGTCTATATCGAGGAACAAAACAAAGAGGAGCTATTCAGGATTGGTAAGTATTAGGCATTATAAGGCAGCACTTTATGGGGTAACTCGTAAGGTAACTGGGCAGAAGTCAGCAGAGGCCATAGTAGCCAAACGCCTGTTTTAATAGACAGGACAGGGTGAAGGGCTGAACCTTTGAGAGCAGGGAGGAGCTGGTCATACTCGAAAAGGCGATGAACTCGACAGAGGGAGCCAATAATATTCGGCGTGTTGGCCGTAGCCAGCCTTGCAATACAGTCAGAAGTTGGGCGGTATTTTAAAACTCTCGGGGAACCGCATAGTGCGTACCCGCTTGCTATGTGGGGAGAGAGAAACTTCCCCTTACCCGATTGGGCATCATGTCAAGACGTGCCGCCTATTTGTTCTTACGTTCCATCCCAAGCTGATTTCTGAAAATCTTTGCAAGTTCCTGGGCTTTTGGCTTCATTTCTTCTTCGAACAGCTTCTTAAGGGTGGGGCGTCCCACCTCTACTATTTTAAGGATCTTGTCACCCACTTTAAGGATTTCGTCAGCTGACATATTATTATATGCGCTCAGTGGTTGCAGCGTATCAAAGTATTCGCCCGTTGCCTTCATGGACACCTTCGCGTATGCGTATATTTTCAAGTACGTATCATGATCAATGTAAATTGCAAGATCGGCTGTTTTATTTGATAGCACATCTAATGCGTTATGCGCTGCCTGTGCGTTCTGAAAATAATAATCCCCCACGGCCCTCACGTATTTTGCAGTGTCGTCTTGAATAATAGGGCAGCCGGCAATAATGGGGCTCGTCAGATTAATTACATTGCGAATGCACGCATAGATGTTGCTTATTGCCAAAGAGCGTTGCTCATCAACCCGTGCAGCTGCTACGTTTTGCTCATGAGCGTATATGGCGAGTTGAGTCTTGAACGCTTCCGTCTTCTCAGCGAGTTCAACCCGATAGCGTTCGAGATCTTTTTTGAGTCGGTGATCAACGAGTCGTTGTCCGAAAAAGTAAAGGAGTGCCCATCCACCACCTGCACCAAAGAGTGCGGGTATTACAACCTTTAATCCGAAATCTATTATATAATATCCATATAATGCAACACGTAGAGCTGAGTGGCTGGGCAGCGATAACCGAAAAACTATGATAAAGGTAAAAACTATCGGTCAAATACTACCTTTCAAAATCGGCTCGGCTTTGCCCAGTCCATCTCAAACGCATGTGATTCTATGTAGTCTGTTTTGATGGTGTTTATGCCTTTACCATTCAGCTTTATCAATTAAAACTTCAACCGCTCGGCTACTTGTGCCATGTGAAGTGATTTATTATGTATTTTAGCTGCTTGGCATAGTATTTGCTTTATAATATTTTGTTTGACATATGTTATAATATAAATATAAACAATTCATAAAGAAGCAATTAAAAAAATTCAAGGAGGTGAGCCATGGCATTACCCATTGCAGCAACTCCAGTTCTAAAAGGGAGAGATGCATCTGATTTTTTGCACAGAATTGAAAGTGATTTGAAAAAGCCATTAAAATACACCCCAACTCCAAAATTGGGGCAGGCCAAGGAATTAGTTAAAAAATATGTCGCAAAAGGAAAGAAATGAGATTGCCGACAGTGGCTGGAAACTACAAAAAGTCACCGATAATGACATTCTCTTTACTTTCGATTGTGGAGACCAAGACTTAAACGAATATTTTCAAAAAGACGCTTTACTTCATAAGGAAGCACTGATTACTCAAACTTACTATCTTAAGGCCACAGAAGAGCTTGATTTGCCTGTGGCCTTAATTGATTTATGCAATGATTCAATTCGTCTGAAAAAATTTAGTCAAATCCCTGACCTCCCTGAAAATAAAAGATATCCATTCCTTCCAGCTGTCAAAATTACTCGCCTCGGAGTTTCCCTCCCGTTTCAGAGCCTCGGGGTTGGCTCGCATCTTATTAACATGGTTAAGCGTCTTTTTATTACACGGAACCGGACAGGTTGCCGTTTTCTAACTGTAGACGCATACAACAATGACGACCAAAAGGCTATTAAGTTTTACCAAAAGAACGGATTTCAACACTTTTCCGACAAAGATAAAAACAAAAAAACTCGCGCCATGTTTTTTGATCTAAAACGGATTTCCAAAACTTAACATTACTAATCAGCCGCTCTGCTTTTTTGCATAGGCTGAATTGGGTTTCTATACAGTATTTTTACCGAGCGCTGCAAATAATATTCTGTAATAATGTGACGCATTATCTCTTCCTTCCATAAAGTCTGCAGACAAACGCAAATGCTGTACTCGGTTCAAACAATAAAATTTTTTCAGATCGTCAGGAATTGTTTTTATAGGATGAAAACTCACTGCATAGATTTCTTCCATATTATGAAATTCATCTATATTTTCATGTTCACTATCTTCAAAGGTAAACTTACCACCAATATTTCGTTTATGTGACGGTAACGGTTCTATTGGATTGCCGTTGTAAACACTCCTAACCACAGCACTCTCTATTTTTGCAGAGTCTATATATCCATCCTTCCACAAGACCACCCAGATTCCTATTTTTTTATTTTTTGATAGATAGAGTAATGTGCGCAGTCTTTCGAAAAATACCGAATCTTCACTTATACGATTTTTTAGATCATCGAACATTTTTTACAATTCTCTTATTGCATAACCTTGCTCTTAAGCCGCAAACATTTAGCTGTTTACGTAGTCCAATTACGTTAGCTGCTTTTCGTAGTTTTTGTCCTTTACCAAACATTTTTATTCTCCAATGTAAATACCATGCTTCTTGGCATATAACGCAGAAGTCAGGGGCGGCCAGGGCTTCCGCAGACTTCCATAAAAATGATGATTTATTGTTTTTACAATATTTTGCCAGAGCGCCTCGGCCATGGCTGTCCACTGAACTGACAGGTTATACCCAAAAAATGGGGGCCTCTATAAAAGGTTTATGGCTTCAATAGGTATTATGCCATGTTTTTCAGTTTCTTGCGCCTTTTCCATTTTATCAGCCCCCGTCACGGCTACGCCAATTACGTTGTTATTAGAATTCAGAACAGGCCCTCCGCTGTTTCCTGCAATTATTGGCGCACTTGTAAGGATTATCCTAATCCCTGAAGACATTCTAAATCCAGATACAACCCCTGTAACTATTGTACCGGAGTCCCCATATTGGTAATTTGGATATCCGATAACTGCGATGGAGTCTAATTGCTCTACTTCTTTGGTGGTTTCCTGTTCTAAATTTATCAGATCCATTTTATCTATTTTTAAGATTGCTAAATCAATGGTGGAATGTTTTTTTATGATTCGTACTGGATACTTATTGTTAATTTTATTCGCTTGGAAAGCCACAGTATCCTCTGCTAAAACATGCTCACATGTAACTAATCCCACGTTATGAAGGGCAAAGGCTGACCCTTGTCTCATACTTTCTTCACTTTCTAAAACCCAAAGCGATGGAAATATTTTAGTCCAATCGAATTTCAAAGGCTCAGGCAATCCCCTTTGAACTCTAATAGCATTAATTTATTTTAGTTTGGGAATACATACTAAATTTAGCCACTCAAGCAGGTGATTGCTTATATCCTTATTTCGATCGAAGTCTGGTGGAAAATCTTCAGATTTTGGCGATGGACCGATATAGGTAAACTTATCTTCATTATACCAAGACTCACCAAGTGCCGAATGTAATGCTTTTATTTCATATGATTTCACTTGGTTTAACTTCGTCCGTAAAATATCTTTTTCATTTTCACTGAGCAATTTTGCTTTTTGTGTTGTTGATCCGGGCGAATCCATTATTCTGAAAACATAACAATCATCGAGATACCCAATGTCCATTTGCCAGCCGCCACTAAATGGGGCAAGATCTAAGATTTCTGGCAAATTCTTTTTGAAAGCGAGCATTTAACTAAATGACCTCTTCTCCAGCTTATTGATGTGCCGTTTGACATATGATGAACAAGCTCCGCCTCATGAACAAATTTAGACCTTAGCTCTTATAAATATTTTGCGAGGTTTTCGATTGAAGCCTCAGTTCCCCTGACAGTAAGTCGTGAAATGAGATCTCTTTGTCGATCAAGGCTAAGGGCTTTGAAAAATGATATGCACCGCTTAATAGAGCCAAATTCATTTTTGTAGTTTTCATAAATCTCGTCGAGCATATCCCTATTTATCGGAAACTGGACGGCCGATTTGCGTCTCACAATGAACTGATAGAAATCTATGAAGTTCTCGTTAGATAAAGATTCGATTAGTGAGAAAAGGGCAACATATTTGTATGTGTTGGTGAGATAATCGACACCCTTATCAGAACTGGAAACATCAACGGTCCAATCGCCCTGCTTAGCCAAGAATAAATAAAATGACGCCGTCCTCAAGAAGAGGCTCTTCCGTTTGTCTGTTTTTATGCGATCAAAGAAGCCCAGGAAGTCGTCACTAGAGCGGAAGTGTCCGCCAAGCGCCAAGAATGCGTATTTAATAAATTTTCCCCTATCGTTAAGATAACGAAGATCCTTACTCGTACTGTCCTTCATGCCACCTCTTGAAACAAGTGATTATATAGTTTCCTGATATCTATCATGATCTAAAATAGTTGATAACGGATTGGCTCCCAGGTTTCGCTGTTTCTAACAGGATATCATTCATCCTGGCGTGATAAACAGTAAGCAGGATAACCTCACTATGATTCAAATTGCTGCCGATCTTGCCAAGCTGTATACCTCTTTTATGGAACAAAAGGGTGTGGCGGCTGACCAGGAATGGTACATCCTATGGCAAGAGCGCCGCATATGGACGCACTGAGCCAGTGCATTTCTTTTTATACTAAAAAAAGTGGCGTTTAATCAAGCAGTTTTCTCTGGTCGTAAAACAATACCCCAGACCAGTAAACCAGGTTCTGATACCAATATGGCGACCGGGCCGAGCGGAGCGGAGCTGACTGGAGTGAGGTATTCAATGAGTTGAAAAATGCCGTCAAGATGCGGCATTATTCTCCCAAGACCTTAAAAAGGTCTGTTTTTTTAAAACAGCTAAATGAATCTTTAAAAGCACGAACAAAAAAGGGCAGGTGGGGTTTTTAGCGAGCCCTATAATTCGGAAATCATCATGTAAGCTCAAACATGATTGTTATTTCTAATGGGATTGGCCCATTGAATAGATTCCCGGGTGGTCTTGGAAAGGGTGAGGCCTCTTTTACTGCACTAAGAGCCGCCTGGTCCAGCAGCGCCCTGTGTCGTGAACTCTCGACAACCTCAGATGAGGAGATGCGGCCGTCAGACTCAATCACAAGAGGAGATGCGGCCGTCAGACTCAATCACAAAATGGACTGTCACTCGACCTTCAATCTGTCTTGTCTTGGCCGTACCAGGATATTTTTTGTGGCTTTCTATCCTGAGCCGCACTATTTTGAAATAGTCATTGGAGGTTACGTGGTCGCTTGTATCTGTCGAATTATCCGGAATATCCGGCATACTTATACTTTCCACAAGCGAGTCCGATAAATCCTTCTCCAAAGGATCCATTCTTATCTCTTTAAGTTTCGGGATAACCTTTTCACGGACATTCAGCATTTTGATGTTTTTGGGCTGTTTTGGAGTCTTGGGCAGCAACCTGGGTCTAGGAATGTTTCTTAAAGAAGGCTTTGAAAAATTCTTCAGTGTTAATTCAATATAGGTCAATGCTTCCAAATGATACAGCCCTGCAATGTGCATAAATAGCACCAGGTGAATACCAATGGAAATACTGATCAGACCGCATAGCAGCCAGTTAGGTTTTTTCTTATTTTTGGACTTTGTGTCCATCTGTGTTTAAATCTAAAAATCCTTTTCCGTGGCCAGACACAGCCGGCCTGCACCGGCTGCCTTGGCCACATCCATGACCCTGACTGCCTTATTGAGGATCACGGATCGATCAGCCTTGATTACCAATAGTTTATCTTCATGCCTGCCGATCATTTTTTTGAGCCTTTCAAAGAGATTTTCTATAGGAATTTCCTGATTTTCTAAAAACGCTCTCCCTTCTCGATCCACAAATAGTAATCTCCTGCTCTGTCTGGGGTGCAGATGCCTTGGCCTGGGGCAGCTTGATCTTGATACCTTCATCTACCATAAAGTTGGTAGTCAGCAAAAAATAAATCAGAAGCAGAAAAACGATATCAATCAGCGATGTGAGAGGCGCCTGTATCTGGTAACGGGGCCTTTTTTTACGGTGAACCAGCATAATAGTCCCTTTACATACCTTGTCATTTATCAAAATCTCATTGATGGTCTCATGCGCCCTTGACCCCTGTAGTGGCCTTGATAAAGGCAACAGCTCCATCCTGAAGCCGGGCTTCATATTTTGTCCACACGGGAAATTAGATAGCTGTGGGCTACTATTGTTGGCAATGCAACGGACAGACCCAGGGCAGTAGTCAACATTGCCTCCCATATTCCACCGGCAAGAACTGACGCATTGACCTTGCCTCCCATCTGCTGGATTACCATAAACGCCTTGATCATACCGATCACCGTCCCCAAAAGACCGAGCAAAGGGGCTATATTCCCGATGGTAGCAAGGGCCTGGAGGTATTTGGAAAGGCCTCGCACCTCTTCATCCGTGGCATGAACAATAACCGTCTCCAGGGTTTCCCTGTCATGGTCCTTGACTTCTATTGCCTGTGTTAAAACACGTCCCATGGGAGAATTACTCGAACCCGCGAGTTCATAAGCCTGATGATTTTCACCCTTTTTCAAGAGATTAGCAATTTTTTTCTCGACCTGCACCAATCTCTTGCGCATCAAGGACTTGGCACATTTCTTCGCAAAAAATCGCTCAATTTAGGTTTGAGAAAATGAGAAAGTAAGAAGGTGAGCGGGTCAGCATCATGGAACCTTTGTTTTTAGTAACTATGCATATAGATTTCTTCTTTCGGAAATCCTTTTGAAATCTCAAAGATCTGCATTGCATCCCCGACCGACATTTGACAAACTTCCAACTCCCAATGATACTACACCTTCTTGCCCATCTGCTCTTTTTCCCACCTTCCCTTTTTTTCATTTTTTCACCTTCCCGCTTGCCATATCTTCAACGTCCGGTTTCCCATTTTTGTATCCTTTCCATCCCAGAATGGTGCCGAAAACTCCAAAGATGATGGAGATGCCCATAAGCGCTCTTTCATATCTGGAAAGGGAAATCTCATCGGCCACTTCACGCTGCTGGTTTGCCTGCAATGTCAGAGTTTCATCAACCGGCACCATGACTTCCAGGCGGTGCCCCATTTCATCATCTACGATCACTTTCCAATCGCCCGCACCATCTGGAAAGAAACAGAACCGGCCGTTTCTGTCCGTCCTGCCGGACTGAAACGTTAATCCTGCCCCTGGAGCAGAAATATTCACCCTGGCGTAACTCATGGCTTCGCCTGTGTCATATTGAGCAGTGACGACCATACCTCCTGAACCCACCGTTTCCATTACACCGTGAGCATGAAGGGGAAGAGGCAGCAGAAGGATAACGCCTAAGAACAACATCATTGATGCTTTATTCATCATTACCAAACTATAGATAGTCTATAACACGGGGCAAGTCCGATTTTCTATCTCCCTCACTTTATGGTGCAGAAGGTGAGAGAAGATGCAAACCAAACGACCTGCCGACCTTGGACTGGAAATCGAAATTTGGCGTTGATCAACTGCAAACCAGCCGGCCCAATGTCCACTATAAAAGGCCCATCACCCTGCACGGGTTCTAGATCATGGGTCTGGCCTATGCTGCTTGTCTTTGCCAACTTGGCCACATGAGCCGGTTTGCCCTCAAAAAAGATCTTCACAGGCAGGCGGTCTCCTTCCTTCAACCTGGTGGGATCTTGCAGGGGGACAATTTCGAAGCGCTGCCCCAGAGGCTTGGCGAGAAGATTACACCATTTCACGACGTGCTTCGTGAACTTGTAGGAATGCCCCTCTTCCAGAATTTCCAGGCCTTTCCGTTGGCGTTGGTTATTCCAGCCCTCTGTGGTCTTCATCCAATACTTATTGTCCAAGAACGCACCAATGGCGCAAAAGGCTTCGTCTGCCATAACCCGACATCCTTCTTTCTCTCGCTTTATATCCAGTTCGACCGTCCAGCCGTTTTTCGTGTATCCAGTGACATCCTTGACCCTTGCGGATTCATAAGGATCGGTCTGACCTTCGTGGCCAAGGACAATTGAAAATCCTTCGTCTATCTCTTGTAGCCACATGTCATGTGCAGACAAAGGCTGAGCGAATAGAATGATCATTAAACAAAATGAAACACAAAACAATATACACTTGTTCTTCTTCATTTAGTTCCTCCAATTATAATGATTTGTAAATATTCTCGACAACCATCTTGTTTCGGCGGCGTTACCTGATGAAATACCCCGAAACTCTTCACTGACCATTTTTCTCCATCATTGGGGTAACGGTCTCTATGGCTGATTTCTTTTCTGCAAATCCGGTAAGGATCAAACCACGAGAAAGATTAGCTTTGCCTGGTTTGTAAATTTGCTTCTTGTGCGCAAAACCGCCTTGCAAAGCAAAAACTCTTAGAATTCAAACGTAACTGATGCGTAGAAACTTCTTTCATCTCCTGGCGAATAGTTGTAGCCGTCGTTGTTCCATACAAAACCACTGTATTCTTCATCAAAAAGATTTCTAATATGAAAACCTAAAGTTGCTTTCTTGAAATTATATCTAAAATCAAGGTTAACCACATCATAATCTCCGTCCCTTGGTAATTTGTTTTCTTCATCTATGTGATAATTACCCTGGGACTCCCACCATAATGAGGATGAAAACCCAATTGGATGGTCAAAATCAATTCCAAGTTTAGATACATACTCAGGAATGTTTTTAATATCTTTGCCTTTATACGACGTTTTTGTTGGACCTGGATCAGTGTAAACAGCATTGGTTTTTGAGTATGCCCCCCACAAAGTAACCCACTCATGAGGTTTCACAGAAAGCCCGATGTCCCATCCATCTCTCTCTGTTTCGCCTATATTTTCGTCATAGTTCTGCGCATTCTTCGCAATTTCATCCGATGCGTTTTGCTCCCAATAAGAGAGACGAGCAGCAAGCCAATTTACAGGAGACAATACTTCCTAAAAACCACTGCTCGTAGTTCCAGTCCCGAAAGATTCCATCAGTTCGCCGCACACGGTCATCGGTTTTCCAACGCTGATATATACTATCTTGATACTGATAATCTACGCCCCATGTGAGTTTAAGGTTTTCAACACCCCAATCAGCCGTTTCATAGGTGAGGGTTGAAATAGCGCCGGATTGACTTTCATCAGTAAATCTTTCCTGCTGATCATAGGTTGGTTGGAATTGTACCCAGCGTGACCGCTCCAGATCCTGAGTATAAACTTTGAAAGAATAATGAAGCCTGTCGGTAAAGTCATAATCCGCATGCAAACTGATCTGGCGATTTTCCTGCACGCCACCATCTGTCCTGGAAAATTCCTGCATTTGCTCAGGATTATCATTAAACTGATTTTTGGTCAGATAACCTGCTGAATTTGCATCCATATCAAAGAATCTGGCAATAGCTCCTACGCTTAACCTGTTATCGTCGGTGGTATAAAACCACTTGCCGGACACCGCCCCTTTTTTCACATCAGAATGGTCTCTATAGCCGTCTGTTCGGCGGTAGCCCACAAAATAGGTTTGGGAAAAACCATCTTCTTCTCTGGCAATGATGGCATCGCCTTCGCTGGTCTGGAAACTGCCGTGAAGGAGTTTAACCTTGGAATAATTGCCGCCCTGCTTGGTAAATACATTTACATTACCGGCAATGTTGTTTAATCCATAACGTGGGTCAAATGTCCCCTTAACAAGTTCAATCCGTTCCAATTCAAACGGAAAGAATGGCCGCATGTCCATATATCCACTTGACAGGTTATTGGGAATACCGTCCACATACAGGGCCACAGAGTCACCCTTATTCGGATCAAAGCCCCTTATGGCAACACTGCCGTGAATTACGCCCTGGTTCTAGTCTTGATAGTATACTCCCGGGAGTTTTTTCAGCGCCTGCATGGAAAAATCAACGTTCTCACTTTCAAGCTGTTCTGCGCCAATCACATCAACAGAGCCCGGCGAGTCTGCAGTCGTCAGATAGCCCGCCTCTTCTGTAACAGTGACCGTGCCAATCTTCATATATACCTTGTCTTGCTCAGCCTCTGTTTCGAGTTCAGATGTTAGTTCCTGCGCAAAAACAGGCGATATCGACAATGAAACCACCACTAATATTGCCAAAAGAAAAACGCAGTGCTTCCTTTCATTCTTTAACCAGTACATGTGACTTCCTCCTTTTCTTACTGTTTTATGACTTCAATGGTCAGATAAGAACGATCATTTGCATTGAGCGTCCTCCCCTTGCGGTCCTTCCTCAAAAATAACCGTGATTTCAGTCTTACAGTTTGGACAATGCCTTGTTACTTCTTCGATCAATTCTCTCCTCCTCGCAGCCTCGCAGCTTATTTTTCGCCTGGAGCTGTGGCAATCAGTGATACACTATATCTGAATTGTTGCCGATCATATTCGACCGGCAGACTCCACACATCGGGAAACCGTTGTTTTCGTGAACCAGAGACTCTGCTAAAAAATTGTTGCACACAAAACACTTGCGAACATTCTCAACCGCAAACACTTCCTCGCCATCCAGATCCATAAATCTCGTCACCCTGTCATCTAAAAGTTTCTGATAGGAGGCCGCATCATTAAGTGTGGCACATCCTCCGATAATTTTTCTTTCAAATTCGTTGAATCGATCCTCGTCGTTAAAACAGATTTCTTTTAAAGAAAGCTTCACCCCGTATCCGCCCATGTCTGTTACAAACAGATAAATATGCCGGTTATTATCAATTGTCCTGAGCCTCCGGTTTCCCATGGTACAGCCCAATACGAACTGTATAGCGTCTAATGCAGGGCTATTGTTGTTTTCCGCAATAACCATGATATCCTTAGAGGTATTAAGTCCCGGGAGAAGTTCGAGAGCCATGTGACATGCCTTGCAACCAAGAACCAATTCAGGGCAAAGATCTCCGTGAAAATCGGCCACCCCTTCCAGGCGCATATGGGCCAATGATTTCCAGAGCGGCAGAACTATTGCTTCTCGCCTGTTTAATATCCGAAAGTCGAGGGTCCATCGAATATGAGACGGGGTAAGAAGTAGATCGGAATCAGAAAGATGGAGGTAGAGGTGGTAAGTGTTTCCATCTACAGTCTTTACCAGATACGTAAGATCATTAGGGGACAGATCTCCCTTGAACGTCCCGAGCAACTTGATCACCTTGTTGTATCGACCGTTGCTCGAAAACCCGAGAGGCCGCTGACTCTTGTTGTCGTAATCTACGTGTACAGCCTGCTGAATCCATTCCGCCTGTCCGTTGCCAATAGCTCGTAATTCATGTTCCATTTCAAGCATAATCTCGCCCCAACTTTAACCTAAATTGAAAACAAAAAAGCCACAAAGGTTCTTGATTCCTTTTTCAGGAAATAGACCTTCGTGGCTTTTTTTGATATTGTTTTAAATAATTTTAAAAGAGTGCAATTTCTTACTGCACATTGGCATTTCTTTTAAACAACTAATAAGTTTTTGTCAAGAAGAAACTCACATAGTAACAGAAAGGTATTTGTTTGATTGAAGATAATCCCTTGCATATTCTTTTACTGCCGCATCAAGATCCATGCAGGTATGTGGGCATCCGGCGGATCGTAGTTTTGTCATATCAGCACATGTGTAGTACTGGTATTTTCCTTTCAGCTTATCGGGCATGGGGATGTACTCGATGTTAAGAGGCATGCCGGCTGCTTGAAACAAAGAAGCTGCCACCTCATTCCACGACCGGGCAGTGCCTGTGCCGATATTGAAAATACCATTTATTTGGGGGTTGTCGAGAAAAAACAGGGTCATATCGACTGCATCCTTAACGTAGATGAAGTCGCGAAGCTGCTCCCCATCCTTATATTCCTCACGGTATGACTTAAAAAGACAAATTTTCCCTTCATCTCTCACGAGCGGATATGCTTTATTTATGACGCTTCTCATATCCTCTTTGTGGTATTCATTAGGTCCGAAGACATTAAAATATTTCAGCCCAACGATATGCGGCAGCCATCCTTTGCGAAGAGCAAGCAGATCAAACATGTGTTTTGAATACCCGTACATATTGAGCGGGCGAAGAAGGTGTAATTCATTCTCTGCATCACGATAGCCCAGACCACCGTCTCCATAGGTAGCAGCGCTGGAAGCATATATAAACCTGCAAGAGCGGTGTTCTTCTTGCCATGCAGCAAGACGTGCTGTGTACCGGTAATTGTTTTCAACGAGATAATCAGAGTTTTTCTCGGTGGTGGAAGAACAGGCGCCCATATGAAAAACAGCGCCGATGCTGTTTCCGAAATAACCGGCTTCAAGTTTTTCAATGAAGTCGGATTTGTCAAAATAATCGGAAAAGCGTAGTGAAACAAGGTTCTTCCACTTTTCCGTTTCGCCCAGATGATCAACAACAACGATATCATCAATACCGCGCTTGTTGAGTCGCCATACAATTGCGCTTCCGATAAAACCGGCGCCGCCTGTTACAATAATCATATTATATCCTCCGATTCTAACTTTCATGCTTTTTAAGCAATTGTATCATATCCTCATATCCTTGCAAC
>Ga0255424_1053_pt1 | contig 27747 bp, 26 predicted proteins | sample ANMaggSeSYBR02F3_FD_182670 | JGI IMG/M metagenome (GOLD analysis project Ga0255424, IMG submission 182670) | Sediment cell enrichment communities from methane seep in Santa Monica Basin, California, United Staets - ANME aggregate JGI... | ecosystem: Environmental > Aquatic > Marine > Cold seeps >... | reverse complement strand
AGGTGAGTAGCCCAATCAGGCTCTCCCAGAACCGGACGTGAACCTCTCGACTCATCCGCCCCCCTATCGGCATGCAACTGCGTTATTAAATCCAAAACGATATCGCGTGATCTTTCGAACAGCAGAATAATGGTATCTTTGGATTTTGAAATTGCCTGAGTAAAATTTATTTTTGAATATTAAATATTTACAGTTGTTGTTATAACAAAAAAAATCTGCTTGCTAATTATAATAACATACTATATTTAATTTACTTAAATTTAAGGGTTAAATATATGGCAAATCCATACAAAATTCTAATTATTGATGATAATGAAGAAATTCTTAACGTCCTTTATAATTTTTTCAGAAAGAAAAAATATGATGTTGCGTCTGCTTCTAATGGCCTGGATGGATTAAAATTGTTTGAAGCTGAAAAAGATGGATTTGATTTAGTTATTACAGATCTTGTCATGCCCAATATAAGTGGTGTCGCAATAATAACAATTGTAAAGCGAAAATACCCTGATATGCCGGTTATAGCTATAACTGGATGGGGAGAGCATCCGGAAGCTTTAGCGATAGAATCACATGCTGATCTGGTATTTAAAAAACCTTTTGAACTTCCTGAGCTTGATAAAGCAATTACCGATCTTCTTTCCAAAAAAAAGGCTAAGGATTTGTCATGAAATAAGCATTGTATGATATTAAATTTAACTTATTGATTTATTATAGCTGTAAAGCATAGAAGAAAAGATATATGGGCCCCACTTTAATTGGTACAAGCAAAAATATTATAAGAATAAAAGAACTTATTAAACACGTTGCAGGAACTGGTTTAAATATTGTAATTTCAGGTGAGACCGGGGTAGGAAAAGAAGTCATTGCACAAAAACTGTATGAAAGCTCTCCAAGAAAAGGCAAGCCTTTCATAAAAATTAATTGTGCGGCATTGCCCGAGGGATTACTGGAAAGCGAACTTTTTGGTTATGAACGTGGTGCATTTACCGGCGCAGAAAGAAAAAAAAGAGGAAAATTCAAAATAGCTCATGAAGGAGTTTTGTTTTTAGATGAAATCGGCGATATGTCTATTTCGCTTCAGTCCAAACTTCTTCATGTGCTTCAAAGTGGGGAGTTTGCCCCTCTCGGATCTGAAAAAGAAATAAGAACCGATACCTGGGTAATAGCTGCTACAAATCATGATCTTGAGCAAGACCTGAAAAATGGCAAATTCAGAGAAGATTTATATTACAGACTAAACATTATAAAGATTCATATATCTCCGCTTCGTGAGAGAGTTGAAGATATACCACTATTAATTGAATATTATATAAAGATATACAATTCGCAATTTGTAAGCAAGAATCTTATAAAACCGAATAAAAACATTATGGAGAAGTTACTATCATATCACTGGCCAGGTAATGTTAGACAACTCCAGAATGTATTGAAAAGATCTATTGTTTTAAACGACTGGGAAAAAATTATTGGAGAATTTTCAACCAGTATTGATAATGCTAAAAAAGATTCAATTACGTCTAAATTGCCACCGGAAAAGTTCACACCTGTTGCTGATTTTATTAACTTTGAAGGTGAAAATTCACCTGATCTTGCATCTTTTTCTCTTAAAAAAATAAGGAAAAATATTACAGATAAGGTTGAAAAAGAGGCTATATCTTATGTTCTAGGTAAAACAGGGTGGAACCGGAGCAATGCAGCTAAAATTTTAAAAATCAGTTATAAAACCCTCCTGTATAAAATTAGCGACCTTAATATTGCCCCACCTCAATAGATTAAAGCTATTAGCTTTTAGCTAATAGCTAAAAATCTTCGATTTTGTGAATAGCCCAATTTCTAATTTCAACGTTCCGTGAACGCTTACTCTTAAAGATATGGTCTGCCGAAGTCTGCTTCTCCTTTTGGAATCAAAGGGCTTTATCAAACTGCCTGCCCGAAAATGTACACCAGCCAATCCTCTTGCAAACCGAAAGAAACCGGCCAGGGTAGTTATTGACTAAACTCCTGTTCAATGTCCTATTGGCGATTTGCTCCCTGTTAAACTTGAACAAGTACGCAGAAAGTTGGGGAAACGAAAAACGACGAGGCCAGAACAGTCTACCTCGACGAGGAGTTGAAAGCGCTGCTTGAGGAACAATGGGAAAATCGGAAACGTGTTCACAAAATCACGCCTTACGTGTTCCCAAACAAAAGTGGCGATGGCTCAATCGTCAATTTCAGGAAAGCCTGGAATCAGGCATGCAGGAAGGCAAAACTCGGCTATGGCTATCGAATCAGCGTGAAATACATTCAGGAGTGGCAGAACAAGCTTCCTCATGGTCCAATCTTTCACGCTTTCCGCCGAACGGCAATACGGAACATCGTCAGGTCAGGTGTCCCGGAACGGGTTGCGATGATGATTTCAGGCCATAAAACCAGATCGGTTTTCAACCGCTACAATATAGTGAGCGATGCCGATTTGAGGCTTGCGGTTCAGCGTCAGCATGCCTACCTGGAATCGCAGTTGGGCACAAATTCGGGCACAATCGCCGATTTTGACGCAAAAAAGGGGCAACCCAAAGTGGGCTAACCCCTTGTTTTTACTGGTGCGCCCGGCAGGATTCGAACCTGCGACCTACGGATTCGTAGTCCGGCACTCTATCCGGGCTGAGCTACGAGCGCAAATTAAATTGAAGTTTGATAGGTTTTTAAGCTATACTTTATTTTATGTCAATGATAACTTTATAGATTAGGAACGTGGACGAAATAACTTCCCTAAGTAGGCGCACAGATTTGGGTCGAATTTGTTTGATCTCAGATCACAAAAGTTGATGGAATAGCGAGCTATTTCAATATTTTTGGGATTTGAGATCAGACAAAGGCGGACTGAAGCTGTGATGCATAGTTGGGGAAGTTATTTCGTCCACGTTCCTTATGCATATTAATGAACAGGATTTGTAGCAGTTAGCTTTTAGCAATTAGTCTTTAGCTTAAAAAATCAAACGGATAACACATTCAGCTAAGAGCTGACAGCTAAAGGCTAATAGCTTTTTCACAAATCTTCACATCGGCAAATAAGCTGAAACTATTGCCGGCATTAAAAAAATACTTTTAGGACAGACACTAATTATGCATGATAATCATTCAAAATTAATGAAATTTGCCATAAATGAGGCTGTAAAAGCTGGACAGAATGATGAAGTTCCAGTTGGTGCGGTTATCGTTGGTGAATCAGGCGAAATACTCTCCCTAGCGCATAACAGCACAATAAAGCTTTCTGATCCCGCGGCTCATGCAGAAATACTTGCACTACGTATGGCAGCGAAGAGGCTTCTTAATTACAGGTTGTTAAATACGACGTTGTATGTTACTATCGAGCCGTGTATTATGTGTATGGGAGCAATCATACATGCCAGAGTGTCAAGGGTAGTTTTTGGTACAAATGACCCCAAATGGGGAGCAGCCGGATCTCTTTATAATTTTGCAAATGATTCCAGGCTTAATCACCAGCCGGAAATTATTGGCGGGGTATGCAAAGATGAGTGTAAATCCTTGATTCAGGATTTTTTTCGCTCAAAACGCAATCCAATATCGACTTACAAATGATATAAATTTAGCGCTTAGAGCGAACTTTTTCAACCTGTGCGGTTAGGCTGAGGGCTATGCATGTTTAAAGTGGCTATATTCACCGCAGAGCCGCGGAGAACGCAGAGATCGATTCTTTTTTGTTTTCCCTTGAGATGGACGGAAAACAATAAACTCAATCATAAGCCTTGTGGCGTACAAACGAATGGCGGAGAATATTCGATATTATTGTATTCTTAACTATCGCAAAGCGATGGGAACTATTTCTTTTCTGCCCTCTCAGCAGAAAAAAAATAATATTTTTCCTTTGCGACCTCTGCGCCTTGAGCGAAGCGGGCGGTAAAAAAAGAAAATTCCTATACTATAAATTTAAAGGAGCTAACCTGTGTCAAATATTGTAATAGTCGGAACTCAATGGGGTGATGAAGGTAAAGGTAAAATCGTTGATCTGCTGGCGGAATTTGCTGATATGGTCGTGCGTTTTCAGGGAGGAAATAATGCCGGCCACACGATGGTTGTTAACGGTGAACAGTTCATCAGCCATCTGGTGCCCTCTGGCATTTTACAGAACAAAACCTGTATCATCGGCAATGGGATGGTAATTGACCCTTCTGTTTTATTAGAAGAAATAGATTACTTAATCAGCAAGGGAATAAATGTGGGGCCGGATAACTTAAAGATAAGCGAAAAAGCTCACATAATTATGCCTTATCACAAGCATCTTGATAATGCCCGGGAGAAGATGAAAGGCGACAAGAAGATTGGAACCACCGGACGTGGAATCGGCCCTTGCTATGAAGACAAGGCGACTCGCAGAGGGATAAGATTCATTGAATTAATAGATAGAGAGCTTTTTAAAGAAAAGGTAAAATCAATAGTAAAAGAAAAAAATTTCTATTTAAAAAACTTTCTTTCCTATGAAACAGTTGATCTGGAAAGCATAATTAATCAATATAATAATTATGCTAAAAAGTTTGCTCCCTATGTTACAAATATTTCTATTGTTATCTATGACGCCATAAAAGCAGGCAAACAGGTCCTGTTTGAAGGTGCTCAAGGCGCCCATCTTGACATTGATCACGGCACATATCCATATGTAACTTCATCAAATACAATTGCAGGAAATGCATGTGGTGGAACCGGCATTGGCCCAAAGGAGATAACAGGCGTTATTGGCATTGTTAAAGCTTATACCACACGGGTTGGTGAAGGCCCCTTCCCTGCTGAACTTTTTGATGAAACCGGTGATGCGATACAAAAGAAAGGCGCTGAATTTGGTGCTACAACCGGTAGAAAGCGAAGATGCGGATGGCTTGATACAGTAATACTAAGAAATGCAGTACGTCTTAACGGGCTTACAGGCATTGCCATTACCAAACTTGACGTTTTAGGAGGACTGGAAACACTAAACATATGTACCAGCTATGAATATAATGGAAAGCCTATAAATGATTTTCCAGCATGTCTCAAAACACTTGCAGACTGCAAACCTGTATACGAAACACTGCCTGGATGGTCGGAAGATATTTCTAGTATCAAAAAATTTGAAGATCTACCTCAAAATGCAATAAATTATCTTAAAAGAGTTGAAGAGCTTATTGAAACGCCTATTAATATAGTATCTGTTGGCCCCGGTAGAGATGAGACAATTATGCTGAAAAATCCTTTTAATTAACGCCCTTCGGGCAAGCTCTTAGCAATTAGCTTTTAGCTTAAAAAATCAAACAGATAACACATTCAGCTAAGAGCTAAGAGCTAATGGCTAATAGCTTTTTCACACATTTCCATTGACAATATTTAGATGATAGCATAAATATTTTCCCGAAGTCGGGACGTGGCTCAGCCTGGTAGAGCACAGCGTTCGGGACGCTGGGGTCGCTGGTTCAAATCCAGTCGTCCCGACCATTTCACTTCTAATAAATCCAATTAGTGATTCAGGATATTCACGAATACGAACAGACCCAGGAAAGTCTTGCACTGCTGAAAATCCTGGCACAAAGCCGGAAAAGTCTGAATAAAGGAGATGTTCGACTTGCGGCCGATGTTTTTAATGAGTTGAAAACGAAAATGAAAGATGATTCAACCTCATAATAGGAGATGCTGAAAAAATTATCTATCGCTGTGTAACCCTGAGCACCTCCTCAATTGTCGTAATCCCATCCAAAAGCTTTTGAATCCCATCCTGGCGTAAAGTGATCATGTTTTGATTCAAAGCTTCATTTTTTATCCTGTTTGAATCATAGGTTTTAAGTATCAAATTCTTTAAATGGCTGTTCAATACCATAATCTCAAAAATAGCCATTCTACTCTTGTAGCCGGTATTAAAACATTTTTCACAACCTTTTGCTTTGTATATCTTACCATCTTTGAATTTATCCGGAATGACTCCAAGTCCTTCAAGTGCGATATAATCCGGCTCACCTGCTTCTTTGCAATAACTGCAAAGAACACGGATTAACCTCTGTGCTACGACAGCCATAACCGATGATGAAATTAAAAAGGGTTCGATGCCGATATCAACAAGACGGGTAATAGCGCTTGCAGAATCATTTGTGTGAAGTGTGGAAAAAACAAGGTGCCCGGTTAAAGCTGAATGAACTGCTATTTCTGCTGTTTCCCTGTCTCGTATTTCTCCTATAAGTATGACATCAGGATCCTGCCTTACAATTGATCTGAGTCCCCGTGCAAAAGTAAGGTTTATCTTTGGATTGACCTGCATCTGGCTAATGCCTTTAATCTGGTATTCTATCGGATCTTCTATAGTTATGATATTAATATCGGGTGTATTTATGGATGATAAAATTGCATACAGAGTTGTTGTCTTACCACTTCCGGTAGGTCCTGTAACAAGAATAATGCCATTCGGAGATCTAACAAGATTTTCCAGCAAAGCAAGCCGTTCGGAAGAAAGGCCGATTTCAGTGAGTCTAAGCAGTGAACCGGATTTGTTAAGAAGCCTTAGAACTAAACGCTCACCAAACGAAGACGGAATTATGGAAACCCTTACATCAATGCTCTGGCCACCCATTTTGACTTCAAAACGTCCGTCCTGGGGAAGGCGTTTTTCAGCAATGTTCATCTTTGCCATGACCTTTATTCTGGAAATCAAAGCAGGCTGAATCCCCATAGGAGGAGAAAGAAGGTCATAAAGTATACCATCCACACGGTAACGGACTTTAAAACTGCTCTGGTATGGCTCTATATGAATATCGCTTGCACGAGCTTTAATAGATTGAGAGATAATATGATTAACCAGCTTGATAATCGGCGCGTCACTGGTGTCATCCAAAAGATCCGCAGTATCTTCAAGTCCGGCTATGGTAATACTGCCGTTTTCTTCCATGTTCTGAACAAGCTGCTGTGCGGAATCTCTGCTGATATCATAGCTTATATTTATGGCGGAAGTAATGGAATTCTTTGTTGCAAGAACAACTTTATAATCATCAAAGCCGAGAATCCTTACCAGATCATCTATTGCCTGCAAGCTGACAGGGTCATTTATTGCTATTATGCTGCCTGGGCCATCAACAACCTTCTCCTTGTTCGTCAAAGGAACCATGACATATTTTTTAAGGAATTGGATTGATATCTTCCTGGTAAAATCATTACTGATATGGTCAACAGGAAGTTCATGCCAAAATGGAATATCATACAAAACGCTTAATGTTTCAAGGAGTTGAGCCTCAGTAATAATTTTTTTATTTACAAGTATTTCTCCGGTGTTACCTCCTTTTTCTTTTATTGTCTTCCGGACTTCTTTAATATCTTCTTCTGAGACTAAAGTCCTGTCTTTAAGTATCTGTAAAAGAGATTTACTCATTCACCGGCACCATTTTTGTACATCTTGATGTTGCCTTCTTTTATTTTGTCGATCTGGTCTTTCTTCTTTTTATAAACCATATCTGCTTCCACAGGATTTTTTATAACATGGGGTGTGAGAAAAATAAAAAGATTGGTCTTCTCATTTGATTTTGACATTGACTTGAAAGCCCATCCAAGCACAGGTATATTTCCAAGGCATGGAACCATATATTCTGTATTTGAAAAACTGTCATCAATGAGCCCGCCTATTACAACCGTATTTTTATCCTTGACAATAACTGTTGTATCAATGGTACGTTTTAAAGTGGTTGGACGAAATTCGCTGACTGATTCCAGCTTGGTTACCTCCTGAGAAATGTTGAGGCGGACCATCCTGTCCTTGCTGATTTGAGGCGTAATCTTCAAGGTTATTCCGACATCCTTGTATTCATAATTGCTATAGTTTATATCTGTCCCTGTGTTTGTTGTATCCTTTCTGGTTATATAGGGGATATTTTTTCCAACAGTGATACTTGCTTCCTCATTATCTGTGGTTAGAATCTGCGGTGTTGAAAGTATGTGAACATCTTTGTCCTTCTTATGTGCCTGTATGACCGCCGCCAGGTTGGGAAAGGTAATGCCTCCGATTGTAACAAATTCACCAAAAACACCGAGAGAAAAGCCGGAAGGCAATGAAACAGTGCCTGCGCTTGTCATTCCCCCTATGTTGCTGTAATTACTCTCGCCGCCGCTAAAGCCGCCGCCAAAAAATCCTGTCTTGCTATGACTATCATAGCTTGTCTTGCCGCCCGCCTGCCACTCTGTTCCAAGGTTAAATTCCTTGTTCACATTTACTTCCATGATCAAGCATTCAATATAGACCATTGCTCTTGGAATATCCAGCTTCTTTATTATTTCTTCAAGTATCAGATAGTCATCCTTTCCCGCCATAATAATGAGGGTGTTGGTGGCCTTATCCGCTTTTATTATGACATCGCCTGAAATAAGAGGGGCTTCTTTTTTTCCTTTGGCGGGGATGCTCTGTTTTGCCGGCAGTTCCTGGAGAACCTTTGCCAGATCTTCGGCAGTAGCATTTTCAAGATAATAAACACGGATTTTCTCTTTGCCTCTCGGAACCTCCCTGTCGAGCAACTTAACAAGCTTTTTAATCCTGATAGTATCATTTTCGCTGGCAAGTAACACAATTGTATTTGTCCGTTCATCTGCTACGAACTTAACAGATTTTCCCAAATCTCCTTTTTTTGGTCTAAGCCTCGTTTGGAATACAGTACTTAATATTTTTACCAGCTTTTCGGCACCTGCAAATTCAAGCGGAATAACAGAAAGTTCCAGGCCGGTACCTGTAACATCAATGACATCAAGAATTTTCAGCAGTCTTGTTATGTTTGAATAAGTATCAGTAATCACAAGCATGTTTGTAGGAGAATAGGCCAAAACCAGGCTGCTTTTGGAAATTAAAGGAGCAAAAAGCTTTTTAATTTCACCAGGATCAGCATATTTTAAGTGTACGAGTTGCGTTACAACTTTATCTTCCGGTGACCTTGTCTCCTCTTTAAACATTGTTTCAATATTCTTTGAACGCGCATCAGGGGATGGAACTATTTTAATTACTTTGCCTGATTTTACCGTAGAATAACCATGGACTTCCAGAACGGATTCAAAAACCTTGTAAGCTTCATCAATAGAAATTTTAGAAGGAGAAATTATATTTACTGCCCCCCTAACTCTTTGATCTATAACGAAATTTTTGCCGGTTAGTTCGCTTATGAATTTAATAAATACGCTTATATCAACGTTGTTGAAATCTATGGAGACCAGTTGTTTTGATTCATCAGCATGTTTTATTTCACTCCCAATTTCATTTGCCGAATTTTCAGTAGCTGATGAAATGGATATAAGCACGAAACTGATAATAATAAATAAACATAAAATGCCTTTTAAGCGATTTGTGAATGATTCCATTTTATTTACCAATCATTTTTATTCTTATATGTTGCAGATTAGTGTTAATCTATGGCATCCTATTAAGATAAATTAAAAGTAGTTTACACTTTGTTGATCTTGTATTTTGGCAGTGAAATTGGAAAATAGAAAAAATACAAAGATGTAGATGCGTTACCTAATTTCAAATTTCCAGTTTCCAGTTTCGACATCGGCATTCAATTCGATAATGCACGCTTTTTCGAAAAAAGTGTAAACTGGTGAATGAAGGATGCCTAATCTATTATACTTTGTTCTTCCCATATTATATCTTTATGCTTTCCTTTACGTTTTATCTGAAGCTGAACATCGGGAGATGCCTTTAAACTTTTGTAAAACTTCTGGATATCGTCAACGGATCCTATATTCTCGCCGTTCACTCCTTTTATAATATCACCGTTTTTCAAACCCATTTTATTAAAAAGTGAATCAGGCTTAATTCTTGTTAAAATAATGCCGCCTATCTTTCCTTTTTCAAAATAGGGTTTAATGTTCGCCTGACCCATAAGATTGTTGACTTCTTTAAAAATCTTTTCCGTTTTTAAACGGTTAGATTTTATATTACGCTTATGTATTACATTCGATTTCAAAACAGACTTATTTGTTTTTTTATTTGCTGACAACTCCTCAATCTCAAGGATCTCATCTCTTCCATTTATACTTAGAACAACTTTTTCTCTGAAAATCATTTTTACTGTTGCATCCTGAATTTTATCGCCGACTCTGTACAAATTTTGTTTTTTAGCTTTCAGTTCTTCAATAACAGCGTATGCCGTTTGTTTATCATCCGCAGTAACGGTTCCCCATAGCCTTAACTTTAAATCAGTATGCTTCAGTGCCTCTAAATTAATCTTGTCTTTCAAGATCTTGTTTGATTTTTTTTTTGTTTTTAAAAGATCTCGTTCAATAATTGGGCTGTAATAAGACAGGCTTTTATGATTTTCATCTTCCTTGTATGATATTTTCTCTATTCTTGTATCGCCTTTCAGGTCAATATTATTTATATCCTCGGCTATTATTTTGTAAAAAATTTTTATGCAGAAATAACCGACGACAACTATTAAAAAAATATTTAATACTAAAAAATATCGTTTCATAATTACACACATCGTAATCGTTCACGGTTCACAGTTTACTGTTTTATGTTTTGAACAACCGTAAACTGTGAACCGTGAATCTGAGTAGTTATAGATTATATTTCTATTGTTTCAACCTTTAAGACAGCATTGATGAGATCTTCCTGCCCACCAGCCTTTGAAATTGAAAGCCTGTTAATAAAAACGTTAGTGTCTGTTGTTTCTACCATATAAAGATACGAAATAAAATCTTTTAAAGTTACATTCTGAAGCTTAATTTCTACCGATGATATCTTGTAGTTACTGTTTTTAGCAACTGAAGTTGAAGGCTTCATATATACAATATGATCTTTTATCGCTGCTTTTCCGGCAAGACTGTCTATCAAGGAAAAAAGTGTAAAGTTCTTTTCTCTTTTTGCAAAGCGTAACTTTGATAAATCAGCCTTGTAACTTATGGCATCGTGTTTTGATTTTAGAACTATCATCTCCTCAAGTATTTTTGTTTTAACCTGAATAGCCCTTGTAACACGTTCCCTTTTATCGATAACCGGGAATACTATAAATTTAATTAAAACAAATATGCAGATAATAACTGCTGCCGCATATACTGAATATTTTTCACGTTTGTTCAGCTTCATATTGTTAAGAACCACTATAACTTAATTTGCAGCTTAAAGCGCACCCTGTTTTCAGCCTTGTCTATATTGGCCGAGCCTATTATGACTTTTTTAAAAAAATCCGCTTGTTCGAGCTTGCTCTTAATTTTGTTCACAGAATTAAATGTATCTGTATTTCCCACTATCATTAAGTCTTCAAATCCAAACACAAACTTTGTAACCTCAACATCAATTTCCTCTGGAATGAGCCTGCTGATTTCATAAAAAATATCAATTGCGCGGATATCTCTATGAGTTTCTCCCTGGAATAAAGAGCTTTTTTGTGCCTTTTGTATTCCAACCTGCATCTGATGCAGTGGATCTACTATATTTTTAACATCAGGAAAAGTTGTTTTAAATAAATCGGTTATCTTATGCTCTATGCTTGACAACTTTTTGTTCATTAAATAAGTATTAACAATTACATTAGAAAATGATGTTGCCAGAACTACTCCGGCAAGAAATCCCGTTATAATCAGGGCATTTTTGTTTTCTTCCCAATATTTTTTTAAGGAAAAATAATCTTTATTAAAATTTAAACTATTAAGCCCTTTTAGCTCAACCAGCGAGAGCGCAAAAGCATTGTCCATTCTTTCAGGCTTCCAGGAATTTCCAGGATGATTTTTTATTTGAACTGATGTGCCGGCAACAAGATTCGTCTGCTTTACGGAAATTCCCAAAATACTTTCCATCTTCTGTTCAAATCCAGTTTCACCAATGCTGTTTCCTGTTGTAATAATTACATCCGGTTGAAAATCAAGGTGGAAAATCTCTTCAAAAGTAGAAATTGCCTGCTTTATATTTAAACAAAGTGATTCTATTTTCGAGGTATCAATTGAGTTTAATCTAAAGGAACGAATATAATATACCTGCCCTGATCTTACTATAAATACAGCGCATTTTTCATTACCTGTATCCACAAAAAGAAAATTATCAGGGGTATCTGCAAGCTCGGTCAGACACAGTACTGCGGCTGAGCCCCCGACCGTTATTATCTTTGGATTAACATTAAAGGATTTTAGTTTGTTAAGATATAATTGAATACCGGCTTTTTCAACAGCAGCTACGATTAAGTCTGTGTTATCATCAAATGTTAAAGAATTAAAATCAATTACAAGGTCATCAACCTTAAAAGGAAGAGTGGTTTCAAGTTCAAAAGGCAGGATCTGTCTTATCTTTTTCCGATTTTTGAAAGGCACCTGAATGTTTCTGTACGAGATTTGGTCGGAAGGGAATGAAGCAATGCATACAGAACCAGTTATATCCATTTTTTTTGTAATAATATCAAGAGAATATGATATTATACTCTCAATATCTTTTTGATCTGATATCGGAACATATTCATGAGCTTCTATAAAGTTTTCCTTGATATTATTCTTTACCAACACTGCAGATACGGAATCATATCGAACATCAAGCCCAAGTATCTTCTTGCTCATGGCATTTAATAATATATTTTGAAGCTTTTTCATCATACTTGATATAGACTTTCAGATTTACTCCGTCTGCCGGCTTAATATTTTGCATTTCCACTTGCCGGATTCATTATCTTTTAAGCGCTGAACTATTGCTGTTGTGATCATTTCCATTTCCCGCAGTTTAGCAACAGACACAATTTGAAAAAAATCACTTGAAGTTGTAATTAGATTTGAATCAATCTCAATATCTTCACAGCCGGGAACATTCTTATACCATATATTGCTTGATAAATCATAGAGAAATTTTAGATCCGACATTTCCTGACGGTATTCACAGATATCCGAAGATAGATGCCTGCTGTCATCGGGCAATAAAGCCGCAATAACATGAGCCTCTGCCGTGTTGATATTAATTTTCCCTGCATATGTACTGTCGGGATTTGTCATACCATAGACAGTCATATATTCTGAAATACCGGGCATTCCATTATAGTTATAAAAAATTTCGGGGCTAACGCCTTTTATCATTGCAAGCTGGTTTAAATTAGATAATGGAGCATTCCTGCAAGAATATGGAGTGTCGCTGTCGTGGTAATATTCTGATTCCGCCCCACTTAAACCTGTAATTTCATCATCAAAATCCAGCCAGTCCTTAACGGAATTTATTATGCAGGAAAAATCAATTTCTTCAGGCAATTCACGTTCAACAATTATAAGCCGCAAAAAATGATCCCAGAGATTCTTTTGAATTTCACTAAATTCACTCCTGTCAGGATATGCTACAAGTGCATTAACCTGAATCTTGCCGAGTTCATCACTGATTTTTAATTTTATTTCACCATCCTCAAAAGGAATATCTTCCAATAAAAAAGCAATTTTATCAGGATCGGCCCAGTCTTCCTGTATAGAGTCTGTTTCTGATTCGAGTTTATCTTTAATAAGCAAAGCAATTGCTGCATTTAGTCCTGAAGATGTCATATGCGATAATGTATATTGATCCATGATTGCTGCAGTTAATGCAATCACAGATCTGCTCTTCCTGTTTAACTCCAATGCTATTGTAATTAATAATGTTATTACTGCAATAGTAACAAGGATTGCCACCCCTCGGTTACTGCTTAATATTCTTGTAATCATTATTGAATCTTAACTGGTTTTTTCTCTGTAAACCGGGATTGTTACCATTGCTTCCAAAAAAATAGAGTTTGGTTCATCCCCTACCTCAAGTTCTATACTTATTGCCCTTGGAGTCGAATGCCGGAACTCATCGGACTGTGAATCCCAAAAATCATATTCATTTCCATCATAGCCATAATATTTGAATTCCAAAGATTTTACTCTTTCACATAACAAAGGATCGCTATCTTTTTTTTTAAAAAATTTATAGGGATACAGACTATCTGCTCTCCTGATAACATAATTATCTTTATCTGTTTCTTGAACATAATAGATAATTTCTGCAATCCCATACCGCATATCATGCTCAAGATTTATATGCGCCAGAGAAGTAAACCTTAGTTTTGAGAATTCTCTGCTTCCCACTTGGGTATTTTCACCCACAATACGATAAGCTCCCAGCAGACCATCTGGATTTAAAGATGTATCCTCAGGGCAATATGCATGGATGGATTTAAAATCGGTAATAATTCTGTTAAAACAATTTTTAGCCATATCGCATGTGGTAAGCTCTTCAGATATAGAGCCGGTGCCACTCAGTATTGCATTAAATGAACTGAAAATAGTTGTGATAATTATGCTGAAAATAAATATTGCAATCAAAATTTCGACCAGGGTAAAACCCGGGCTGGACAAGCCAGAACCAAATTGAAAATTGAAAATTGAAAATTTAGGATTTGTGGTATCGCTTCGTTCTGTCATTTTAATTAAACCTGTATGTCCTGAGACTATACGAAAGTTCTTCAGTATCAGTAAATACAGTAACATCTATTTTTTTTAAATCACCTGCGGCATATCCAAGAAATTCAGAATCAACATCATCTATGGAAATATTATATCTGTAACCAGGGTAATTATCTCCGAACACCCCTGAATCATAAATACTGTCATAAACGGATTTTAATTCAAGCTCCTCTATTTTATTCTGGGCCAATAGGGGTGCTATGGTGTAAAACTTTGTAGCATGATTCATTGATATAGTCTGGTTATGCATCTTAAATATACTTAAAAAAACAATTGCAATGATGGATATCGCCACCAGAATTTCAAGCAGCGAAAAGCCGGACCGTAATATTAGCAATTTGTCAGTTTTCAAACTCCACATATTTTTCATACAGCTCGACCTCAGATAAAAAGGGTTCTATAAGAAAAGAAAGCTGTTTGTTGCTGCTGTCTTCAATATGAATCAATGCCTTGTCGGAATATCCTTTTTTATAAAAATAAATATCTGCACGCCCGAATAACATTTTATCTTTACCAGGATATTCAACATCAAGCAAATTTATATCATCCGGAAGCTCAAAACCTTGTTGCTCGGCATTTTGTATTTCTTCTTCCGACATTAATTCATCTGTCACCCACATTCTGTTATTATCTAAATCAATATGTAAAAAATAACTCTTATGGTTAGTGATTGAGCCTTCCTTTAATGCCTTTACTTTACCGATAATCCAGCGAGATACTCTTTTTGTACTATCAAACATAACTGCTTCCTGGAATTTCGGAATATACAAAAAAAGCATAATACTGATAAGAAAAACCACAATTATCAGCTCAATGAGAGTAAAACCTTTGTTTTGCCTTTTGTAAAACATGATGGATAGCGTTTATGGATGAACTCTATTCAATTTCCCAGCTATTAATATCCTCGTTCTTTTCCTCACCTCCAGGCAAACCGTCAGCACCATATGACATAATATCATAGTCATAATTAACACCTGGACAAAGATAGACAAAATTATTATCCCATGGATCTTTTGGGAGCTTTCCCTTTTCAAGATAGCCACCCTTGCGCCATTTTTTCGGAAGAGTCCCTGTCTCGGGCGCTTCTACAAGTGCCTGCAATCCCTGCTCAGTATCCGGATACATGCCGCTATCCAGTTTGTACAATTTAAGAGCTGTTTCCAGAATTTCTATCTGCATCTTTGCTTTAAGCCGCCTTGCCTCCTCTGGCCGCCCCATCAGCCTTGGGACTATAAGACCCGCAAGGATCCCTAAAATTACAATAACAACCATCAACTCAATAAGCGTAAAGCCACATACGCCAGTTATTATTCGTGGAATCTTTTTATTCATTAATCCTCCAATCAAAATTTTACCACAAAAAATACAGACAAATTATTTTAAATTGTAAGTTTTTCTTTGCAAACCCTGAAATTAGACTACAAGTTGATTCATTTCAAATATAGGAAGGCAAATTGAGATAACTATAAATGCAACAATAATCCCCATTATTAATATCATAACCGGCTCAAGCAATGAGGTAATGTTCATAACACTCAATTCTATTTCATTTTCATAAACATCCGCCGCTTTTTTCAACATTTTTTCCAGTTCCCCGCTTTGTTCTCCCACCTTAACCATCTGAGTAAACAGATTAGGGAATACCCTGGTTTCCGCGAGAACCATCCCAAGCCCCTGTCCGCCCTCAACCTCTTTGGCGGCTGTTTCAACCGCATTTGAAATAATAATATTACCCACAATATTTTTTACTATTTCAAGTGCATGCAGCATGGGAACACCATTTTCAAGCAAAGACCCAAGGGTTCGGGAAAAACGCGCTACAGCAAGCTTTCTTGCTAATGTGCCAACCAGCGGGAAAGAAAGCAGACTTTTATCTAAAAAATAGCTTCCTTTTGATGTTTTTTTAAAGCTCCTTAAAGCTAATATCACAACAAAAATTATAATTAATATGACCCACCAATAGTGCTTGAATAAATCGCTAAAAGCAATAAGAAAACGGGTTGGAGCGGGCAGGATCTGATTCATGTCGGAAAATATTGAGGTTATATTAGGAACTATATATGCCAGCAAAAAAAATAATACAACAGCTCCAACAATCAACATTAAAACAGGGTAAACCAAAGCCGATCTTATCTGACTCTTTAAAGCCTGTTGTTTTTCGGCAATATCCGCCAGCCGTTCCAGAACAATTTCAAGAGTGCCGGATGTTTCGCCGGAACGAACCATGTTTATATAAATTGCGGAAAAAACTCCTGGATACAATGACAAAGCATCGGCAAAACTTTTACCTTCAACTATTGAATCCTTAATATTTGCCAGGGTCTTTTTGAAAACATGAGATCCTGTTTGAGGAATAAGAGTATCTATGGCTGATACAAGCGGAAAGCCGGCACCCACTAAAGTAGAAAGATGCCTTGTCATCATGGAAAGTTCAGACGGTTTGATACTTCGCGAAAAAAATTGCAATAGAGAAAAAGTCTTAGACTCTTTTTCCGCACTTGTAACACTGACTTCCTTTATCGAAACGGGAAAAATCTTTGAATCACGGAGCTTCTGACGAGCCGTAAGAGCACTTTCCGCATCAACAATACCGGAAGTATTCTTCCCGTTTACATCCAGCGCTGTATATTCATATACCGACATTTAATATAACCATCCGAACTAATTGAGTTTTTAAATTTCTGATAAATATTTAATCTCCTTCGCACCATCCGATATGAATGGGCAGACCTGCTTCACACCACGAGACTGATTCATGGTCCTGAAAAGAAGTTTTCCTTCCTGGAAAACCCCTGAATCCGTTATATGCGTCACCATAACTGGTACCCTGAAATCCACCACGACCATCCTTGCCATCGGGTTGATCAATTTCATATACTGCGCCAAAAAGATCAGTATTAAAACATGCCGGACACCCATTTGTGCGCTTGCCGCTACGACACATCAGTATAATAATCACTGGTATGTCTTCTTCTTCGTTTGCCAAAGCTGCAAGTTCGTCTGCCAACGTCTCTATGTCCTTAGCGAATTTTTTATTAAGCACCGGCTCACACTTTTTATCTTTCCAAATCTTGTAGGGAATATGCCTGGCAATGGGCGAGGTCTCGATTTCATCCACATACTCAACATTCAATATGATTAGTTCACCGTCCACGTCAAATTCAAGGTCGCTTGAATTTGCCTTTAGTATTACTTTCCCCATGTCAGGGATTATTTCATCTTCATTCATTTTTATTATTTTGTCCACTTGTGCACAAGTGCCAACCCAGTAATATTCAGCCGTTGTTCTGACATCAACGATAGCAACATTCGCACCTTCACCGCTTATCGGATCTTCCTGATTTGCGTATGCATCAAATGCCTGTTCGGCTGTTATCGGTATCGGCAGTGGACACTCCTCTGCGTATGCAATTCCTGTGGCAAACATAGATACCATCAAAGCTACCATAAAAATTCCAACCATCTTCTTCATTTTGAACCTCCCTTGATTTGTTGTTTGATTGGATGAGAGGATAAAACATTTTATCAGTTATTGCAAATTTTATTGGAAAATTAATTGAATGTTTAAGAACGTGGAAAAACATGGATTCATATAAGAAAAGTATGTATCGAGGCAATACCGTTCGGCACATTTGTTGCTTTATCAGGCTATGGATAAGCTGCAAGGTTTTGGACTATGTTGTCGTTAAAGATTTCCAGCAAATAATTCTTTACCGCAATCAGCCAATGAATGCCTATTCTCCAGTATTTTTTTAGCCTTCCTCCGAGCAATGAAACTAAGGAACGGGGACAAAGGATGCCTATACTTCCTTTGGTTTTGTTTGGTTGATATATTCCAGCGACAAAGAGACCTGTTCCTCAAAAGCTGTTTTGCTCATAAAAGCATCTGCAAATTTTACCAGATCAATCCTTTTCAGAAGATTGAGCAGTTGAATATCGTTCTTATCTTTGACTAGTCCGGCTATTTCATGGGTGGTCATCTCAAGTGCGTTAAAATTCCTGATCGCCCCCATATATTCACGTAAAATTTCCGACAGAATAAAACAAAAAGCTTTCCCTTCCCTGCCATCAGGAATTCCCTGTGCCACCAGCTCATCAATCCGGTTTAAGGCTTTCAGATAAGGCTCTTGAGCCGGAACTTCCGGGTCGGACTTTCGGCGTTGGTGGTATTTAAAAATAAAATAGATTGCAATAATCACGAGTATAATCAAAACCGCGGCCAGAACCAGCAAAAGAATCCGCTTGATTCCATACTCTGTGGATATCAGCTCTTTGATCGGCCGCAAAAGATTTTCCGCTGGCTTAACCTTGATTAAAGGCTCCACCGCCAAAACAGCCGGATTGCTCTTCAGAGTCTTTTGCTTGCCATCTTGATCATATACATAAATTTCAAGGCCGGGCAGGTTAATATCTTCCATGGAATCCACAAATATATCAATCTCAATTCCATTTGCCCGATTATTTTTGTTCAGGATGTCAAAATCTTTTAAACCTTTAATTTCCGGGTTATCAGAAAGTTTAAATCCTGCCGGGATTTCAAAACTTAGACGCAACGTTATAATATCTCCGGGTACGGCCTTTTTTTGGATAAATTCCGCGCGCACCGCATAATCAGCACAATTACCTGCAATGATTTTACAGGGAATCAAACAATCAATTATAAAAAGAGAAATAACTATTATTGTCAAAAAAAAATAACGTTTCATCATCGGCGCCCTTTTTCCATAAAATATCTCATCAAGGGCTTAATTGCAGATTGCTTGGTGTTAAGTTCAATCAGGGAGACCCCGCACCTGGAACAGATATTTTTAATATCCTGCTCTTTTTTTTGTCTTTCTTCCTGCCATAAACGTCTTACCCGCCGACTTGAGGTGTTAACCTGGCAGATTTCATTGGATTCGGGATCCGTAAAACTTGTCAGTCCCATATCAGGCAGATTTTTTTCAGCATCATCCTCGACCCGTATCATTGTAAGGTCATGCTTGCTGGAAGTTATCCTTAGAACCTTTTCATAACCGGCATCCATAAAATCGGAAAGCAGGAAAACAATACTGTTGCGCTTAATTGTTCGGTTCAGGTAAGTAAGCGCGGATGCAATATCAGTTCCTTTCGCAGATTCCTCATGGGTAAAAATCTCCTTGATCAGGCGCCAGACATAGGCGCTCCCTTTTTGAGGAGGAATAAATTTTTCCACCCTGGAAGTAAACAGGATAGCGCCGACCTTATCATTGGTCTTGATTGCCAGAAAAGCCAGGGTTCCTGCGACTTCCGCGAGCAAGTCTCTTTTAAAACGCTGCTTGCTGGCAAACAGGTTGGAGGCTGAAAGATCAATTACCAGGATTACAGTGAGTTCCCGCTCTTCATGAAACATTTTGACAAAAGGGCGGCCAAACCTGGCTGAAACATTCCAGTCAATAGAACGGATATCATCCCCTGGAATATATTCCCGGACTTCGGCAAACTCCATCCCCTGGCCCTTAAAGGCGCTGGTATATTGCCCTGCAAACATTTCATCGGCGAGATAACGGGTCCGAAAATGAAACCTTTGAATCGTTTTAATAAGTTCTTTTGACAGCATAACGGATCAGGGCACTTCCAGCCGCTCTAAAATCTGAAAAATAATATCATCAGTAGAAAGGCCATCGGCTTCGGCCTCATAACTGAGTAAAATCCGGTGCCTCAGCACATCCGGAGCCATGCTTTTAACATCTTGGGGCGTAACATATCCCCGACCTGAAAGAAAAGCATGCGCCCTGGCAGCCAGACCCAGAAAAATAGATGCCCGGGGTGATGCCCCGTACGCAATCATATGGCGCAAGTCAAGATTAAAATCAGCCGGTTTCCTGGTAGCATTAACGAGGCGCACAATATAGTTCAGCACTTTTTCTTCCATATGAATTCGACCAACTAAATTTTTAGCAGCAGCAAAAACAGAAAGATCGACTTTTTTTACTGGGATGTCATCAATGCCGCTGTAAACCCGTTTCATTATTTCTTTTTCCTCGGATTCTGTAGGATAATCTATTTTGATTTTAAGCATAAAGCGATCAACCTGAGCCTCGGGCAGAGGATATGTCCCCTCCTGCTCAATCGGGTTCTGGGTGGCCAGCACCAGGAATGGGAGCGGCAGCATAAAAGTTTCGTTTCCTACCGTAACCTGTTTCTCCTGCATCGCCTCCAGCAGAGCGCTCTGCACCTTGGCCGGAGCCCGATTAATTTCGTCCGCCAGAATTATATTATGAAATATCGGCCCCTTCTTAACCTCAAACTTAGACGTATCCGGCCGATAAATCTGGGTTCCGGTAATATCAGCCGGAAGGAGATCCGGAGTAAACTGGATTCTCTGAAAACTTAAATCAATAATAGATGCCAGCCGCTTTACAGCAGTTGTCTTTGCAAGTCCGGGCAACCCTTCAATCAAAAGATGCCCGTCACAAAGCATACCGATCAAAAGCCGGTCAATCAGATTCTTTTGACCAACAATAACCTTTTCCAGCTCAGTTACAACAATCCTGACAGCTACACTTTTCTGTTCTATCCGTTCAGTTAATTCTTGTATTTCCATAATTCTTACGATTCTTCCTTTCCCTTACCCGCAACGTTTCTCAAACGGCCAGGCCAAAACTCCGCCATCCATGAACATACTGATTTAATGTCGAACAAATTTAGGCCAATTCCTTACACCCGTAACCTTCTTATCAGATCATTCGGCAAATAGTCATTATTAAGGCTGATGCTTACCCTGCTTCCAGGCTGGGTAAATGATAAAGACTCTCCATTTTGATCGATGATTTGTTTTATTTTATCTTTTCGTGAAGGACCTTTTTTCGTAAGAATTTCGACAACATCTCCCTTAAATATTTTATTACGAACATCAATATTTACGCTCTGCCGGCCGGAGGTTTCTATTATCTTTCCGATAAATACCTGCCCTGGATTTTTATAGTCTATAAAATTCGGTAATATCTGTTCCGGATCAGCAAAATAAAAGCCAGTGCAGTAGCCTCTGTGACTGATTTTGTTTAGCTCGTCAATCCAGTATTTTTGTACTTTAAAACCATCAGGGTTTTCATAATACAAGTCTATTGCTTCCCTGTAAACTTTAACCGCAGATGCGACATAGTTAATTCCCTTCATGCGGCCTTCTATTTTAAGTGAGGATAAGCCTGATTCTATTATTTCAGGTATGTGTTCTATCATACAGAGATCCCTTGAGTTGAGAATATATGTGCCGCTGTTATTTTCTTCTATTGGAAAGTACTCGCCAGGCCGTTTTGCTTCAACAACCGCATACTTCCACCTGCATGGATGGGAACACTCGCCGAGATTGCTGCTGCGATTTGTCATAAAACTGCTGAGGAGACACCGTCCGGAATATGAGATGCACATGGAGCCGTGGACAAATGCTTCAATTTCTATTGAACTGCGTGAGACAATTCCCTTTATTTCTTTTAAAGAGAGTTCTCTTGCTATGTTTATTCTTTTAATACCGAATTTTTCCCAGAACAGAACGCTTTTGTAGTTGGTTGTATTGGCCTGGGTGCTGAGATGCAGAGGGATTTGCGGTATGCTCTTACTTGCTTCCATCAATATGCCGGGATCAGCGATTATGACGGCATCCGGACCAATATCGCCCAGTTCTTTCAAATACTCCCCAATTGCTTGCTGCTCGGGATTCCTTGAATATATATTGCACGCTACATAAACTTTAATGCGTTGATCGTGGGCAAATTTAACTGCTTTGCGCATTTCATCAATGGTAAAATTTCCGGAGAAGTTTCTGAGGCTGAACTCCTTGCCTGCAAGGTAAACAGCGTCTGCTCCATAGTGTATTGCTATTTCAAGCTTTTCAAAATTACCGACCGGCGCAAGAAGCTCTATTTTTCTGTTTCTTTTTGACATAATCGGCGAATTACGGTTTTCAGGCTGTTCTGCCACGGCTTGATATTTATCCCAAAGTTCTTTTTTATAAGACCGCAGTCAAGTGCGGAAAAACAAGGTCTTGTCGCTTTTGTCGGATACTCGGCAGTTGAAATCGGCTTAATATTTTTTGTCTTAATTGAGATATACTGCCTTGCCAGGCTAAGTATCTCTTCCGTAAACCCGTGCCATGTTGTTATTCCAAGGCCGCAATAGTGATAAGTTCCCCAGTTTATATCACCATTGTATTTTTTTATCCTGGAGATAATTTGAAGTACGGCCGCAGTTAGATCAGCCGCACTGGTTGGAGAACCGAACTGGTCGGCGACAACAGATATGACTTCTTTTTCTCTGCCCAATCTCAGCATTGTTTTCACAAAGTTTTGTCCGTGTACCCCATACAACCATGCAGTCCGCAATATAATATGCTTTTTTAACCGTGACCGGACTTCATTTTCACCTTCTTGTTTGCTTTTGCCGTAAATACTTAATGGATATACCGGATCAGTCTCTATATAGGGAGAGCGCTTTTTGCCATCAAAGATAAAATCGGTTGAGATGTGGATTAACGGAATTTCAAACTTTGCACAGGCTTCGGCCAGATTGGCAGGGCCGTCTCTGTTTACCGCAAAAGCAAGATTCTGTTCTATCTCTGCTTTATCAACATTTGTATATGCGGCTGCATTTACAACAAGAGAAGGTTGAAATTTTTCCAGCCAGTGTTTAACCTGAGTCTTATCAGTTATGTCTAACTCGGGAAGATCTGCGGGTAATATTGCGTAACCCAAATTATTGCCCTGAATTAAAAGTTCATGTCCAAGCTGACCTTTTGAGCCGGTTACAAGAATTTTCATGGTTTTTTTCCAATTACAAAGCCGTCAGAGTTGTTCGGGAAGAAGCTCGCACAGACGCGCATAATGCTTATCCTTTTCCGAAATTACAGGTTCTTTAACAGGCCATTTAATACCTATGTCCGGGTCAGACCATATTATTCCACCTTCGTCATCAGGGGCATAAAAATCCGAACATTTATATGAAAAATGTGCTGTCTTGCTGAGTACACAGAAGCCATGAGCAAAGCCTTCCGATATAAATATCTGGCGTTTGTTTTGCTCCGAAAGAACAACACCTGTCCAGTTGCCGAATGTCGGCGAACCCTTTCTGATATCAACAGCCACGTCAAATATTTCACCTGTAATAACCTGGACAAGCTTTGCCTGGGGATGCCTGATCTGAAAGTGAAGGCCTCTTAAAGTGCCGAATACGGAATAAGAAAGGTTGTCCTGGACGAAATGCCGGTTAATTCCTGATTTTTGATATTTGTTTTGATTGTAGGTTTCCATAAAAAAGCCCCGGTTGTCTTTAAAAACCCTGGGCTCAATTATCAGTACGCCTTCAAGTGATGTAGTAATAATATTCATAGCATTTCTATTAAATATTTACCGTAATTGTTTTTTAGCAGAGGTTGAGCAAGTTTTTCCACCTGGCTCGCATCGATATAGCCCTTTCTGTAAGCTATTTCTTCAACGCAAGCCACCTTGAGTCCCTGCCGGTTTTCTATGGCTTCAATAAAATTGGATGCCTGCATAAGCGTTTCATGAGTTCCGGTGTCAAGCCATGCTATTCCTCTTCCAAGCCTTTCAACGTGAAGCTCTCCCATTTTAAGATAAGCAGTGTTTACGTCCGTAATTTCCAGCTCGCCCCTTGCTGAAGGCTTAAGGCCGGCGGCGATATCAAGTACCTGGTTGTCATAAAAATACAGTCCGGTGACCGCATAATTTGATTTCGGCTTATCAGGTTTTTCTTCTATGTTGACTGCCTTGCCGGAACTGTCAAATTCAACTACGCCGTATCTTTGCGGATCTTTTACCCAGTATCCAAAGACGGTTGCGCCGTTATTTTTGTTTTCAGTTTTTGTCAACTGCCCGGAAAGTCCCTGACCGTAAAATACGTTGTCGCCAAGTACCATGCATATATCGCCGTTTCCTACAAATTTGCGGCCGATGATAAATGCCTGTGCAAGTCCTTCAGGACGTGGTTGTTCAGCATAGGAAAAAGATAAACCCCACTGGGACCCGTCACCGAGAAGCTTTTTGAAAAGCGGAAGATCCTGAGGGGTTGATATGACCAGTATATCCCTTATTTCAGCAAGCATGAGAACAGACAGGGGATAGTAGATCATGGGTTTGTCATAAAGAGGCAGGAGCTGCTTGCTTACAACTCTGGTAATCGGATAGAGCCTTGAGCCTGAACCTCCGGCAAGTATTATTCCTTTCATGAAGATGTATCCTTTTTGGGTAAGCGTTCACAGGCACTGCATATGCACGTTTTCAGGGCAACCAACATAGCAAAACTATAGTTGATTACCCTGAAAACGCACATCTACAGCACCTGTAAAAGCTTACATGTTGGAAAGCAGCCTTGTTTGCTACTATTTTTCCCGTGAACTGTTACTCACACATCTTATCCATCCAGCGGTCAATCTGGTCACGATACTCGTCGGTTCTGGTTTCCATTTTGCAAGACTTGCAAATTACTTTGGCATCGCATCAGCGGCCGATGATTTCAGCATGTCCGCCGCAGAATATGCATACGAGTTTGAGCATTTAACAAAACCTTTATCGAGATTTTTGATTTTTTTTATTTTCCCTTTTGTGGTACCATAAATCAACCTTTAAATTGTAACTACTCAGGTGGATAGGTTGAAGACTGAAGGTAGAAGCTTCCTGATAGCCTTCAGCCTTCAGCCTTCAGCCTATCCACCTTCAACCTATACACCTTCGGCAGCATCAGAATAAAGGGAATGCCCAGCAGACCCAGTGCGGCGCTGATTAGATAAGTGGCATGCAGCCCAACGAGGTCGGCGATCAAACCGACTATGACAAGAATTGCCGATCTGGCCATGAAAGAAATCATCATGAAAAACCCGTTTGCAGCAGAAGGACTGTTCCCGGCGTGCTCCTGGACGAGAGCCAGCATTACCGGCGTTGTTGAAAGGATGGTGAATCCTGAAAAAAGCAGTGCAAGATAACGTAACCATCCGCCGCTCCAGACAAACAGCAGTAGGCTGAGCGGGGCGCCTAACAGGGAAGCAAGTAGAATCTGACGTCGGCCGAAGCGGTCACTAAAATGGCCTGCGGCAAGAATTCCTATCACTCCTGCGCCCTCAAAAATTGTCAGACTGGCGCCTGCAAGCCAGAGATTCCCTGTTTCCAGTTTAATGAATGTGGGCAGAAAAAAGGTCATTGATGCATGCATGAACCCTCTGGCAACGAGTATCGCAGTGAGCGGCAGCAAAATAAAGCGCATTTCATGCCAGGTCTCCATGGCCGATACATGGCGGCGCTTATCCACATTTACAGGCATATCTCGAAATTTAAAGTACAGCCAGCATGATGCTATCAAACCAAAAACCATTATTGGATAGAATCCTTCAAGACCCATCAGAGAGACCGCTCCCACGGCTGCCAGCGGGCCTACGGTTCTTGCCAGCTCGCCGCCTGTCATGTAGAAACTCATTCCCAGCCCTTTTTTTGTGCCGGAAAGGCGCGAGATCATAACCGGTGATGGTACATGAAAAACAGCAACGCTGATACCTGTAATAAACAGAAGGATCAGCAGTACCCCGTAACTTGGGGCGAGGCCTATAAGGCTCATCGGAACAGCCGTCATCGCAGGTGCAAGTATAATAAAGTAACGGACGCTTATACGGTCGGCTAAAGTTCCAATATATGGATTCAGAAGCGATGGAATTTGAGCTGCCGAAGCAAGGAGGCCTGCCTGTGAAAGAGACATGGAAAACTTTTCAATAAAAAGAGGCAGCAGGGGAGCAAGAAAACTGGAATAAATGTCATGAATGAAGTGGCAGATGGAAAGAGCCAGAATCTTTCCGGTCTGAAATCCGCTGGATGAAGGTGGTAAATTTGTTTCAATTTTATTATTATCTGTATTCACAATTAACCATAAAAGCACTCTGTCAGAAATTTACGTAACTACTCAGGTAGATAGGCTGAAGGCTTTTAGGAAAAATACTCACAAAACCCAATAATAGCATAACCATTTAAGTATACTGTCCCCAAATACGGCTTTTGCCGTTGCGGAGATATCAGTTATCCTTCAGTCTACAGCCTTCAAGCTAATAACCTGAGCAGTTACAAATTTACAAGCTAATTATGACCTAAGATGAGCGATTAGCTCTTAGTAATTAGCGATTAGCTCTTATTATTTCGGGTGGTTACCAGCGATTCGATTTTCACCCATTGGGTGAAATATTGACCTTTGTTTCCGCTAAAGTACGGCAATCGTGCCCTTCTGACCCCTTCAGCCTAAACAGCTTCAGTGGTGTCCGGTTAGCTTTTTGCATGTATTAAAAGACGATAAAAAAATGAGGTTAATCCTGACAGTATTGTCTTTTACGACGCAGAAGTCCTGTTAGGTAAACCTCAAAACAATAATCAAACAAAAAGATCGGTCCGCCTTGTAGGTTATCGTGTGGATGGCGTTGATTACTGGATAGCAACAGATCGCAGGGACTTGACATCTGAGCAAATTGCTAAGATTTATAAGCTCAGATGGGACATAGAAAAATTTTTCGCATGGTGGAAACGTCACCTGCGAGTGTATCACCTAATCGCGAGAAGTAAATACGGCCTAATGGTACAGATCCTTGCCGGACTTATTACATATCTACTCCTTGCGATTTACTGCCATAAAAATCATGGTGAACCTGTCAGTATCAAAAGAGTCAGACAATTACGGATACAAATTCAAAATGAGCTTCGTGATTCCGGCAGTACTACAGATTCATTTTTTTCAAAGAACAAAAACGTTATCAATCACATGCAAGAAGCTAACCGGACATCACTGGGTCAATGCCGAGCTTTAAGATTTCTTTACCCAATACCTCCGGGCTAAGGGCCGGATGTCCTCCCGCATTTTCCGTAATGCTCAATGCCTGGATTTGTCCTCCAAGGGCAGCCTTTTCAGCAAAAGCAAGGAGATTGTCCTGAGCCTTGCTTCTGGACCCTCTGCCAGGGACCAGTTCACACGTTATGGTAAACACATTTTTGTTTAGAAGGGATTCCTTGAACCTGTTTTTTGGGCTGGGATTATAATTCATAATAAATCCAAAATCCTGATAACCTACGTTCTATGCTATGAGATCTTTAAAAATGCTCAATTCGCCATACTCTACCCATACTGATTTTGTTAAATGATAAGAGTGTAACCAAAGTTAAGCAACCATTTTTCCCTGTACATTCATCAAATTATATTCATCAGGAAAAAATGTATTGTTCTTAGCCTGTGTTGTGAAAAATTCCCAGTATTCATCCCAATCCTTACTTTTTGCCACTGAGCGTAACTTAAGAATTGAATCTGACCCGTTAATTCCCC
>Ga0255424_1052_pt1 | contig 28032 bp, 24 predicted proteins | sample ANMaggSeSYBR02F3_FD_182670 | JGI IMG/M metagenome (GOLD analysis project Ga0255424, IMG submission 182670) | Sediment cell enrichment communities from methane seep in Santa Monica Basin, California, United Staets - ANME aggregate JGI... | ecosystem: Environmental > Aquatic > Marine > Cold seeps >... | reverse complement strand
TTTTATTCGACAAATAAACCAATGGAGGTGTCCGGCAAATTTCAGCTCACGGCATGGCTCTACCAGTTTGTTTCTGAGGGAAAAGGAGAGTTATATTACGAAAGCAAAACAGGCCTTGGGATCATGGATATCATGCTCATTTACAAGGACAGGAAATATATTATAGAGACAAAGGTGAAGAGGTATCGAGGAACCGTTGACGAAGCATTAGAGCAGCTTGCGGAAAAGTATCTTCTGCCTGAAAGGGTCAGCCACGGCTATATAGTTATGTTTGATCCCAAAATTAGAGTAGGCGAGTTATGCACACCGCAAAAACACATGCTTGAGGGAAAAGAAATATTGAGTTTTAATATCGGGATAGGGAGGTAGAAGAGTCACCATCAGCTACCAAACCATTAATACTAATCCAATAAGCATTACGAAAGTAGCCAAAATTTTACTATTCAAATTTCTTTCTTTAAAAGCTTTTCCTCCAATAAAAACACTAAAAATAATAGAAAGTCTTTTCATCGGAATCAAAAGTCCTAAAAGTGCCAAGGGATATGTCGCAGCCATCATGTAAGTCCGATCAGAAATCACCAAAAAGAGGCTCAAAATAACAAATATCCACCACTTTGTTTTCAAATTTTGCAATGCTTTTTTATATGGTGTCTTTAAAACCAAAAAAACAAGAAAAGTATTTATGAAAATAAAAATATAAAACCAAAATTGTAGATTTGCAGGATCAATCAAATCCCGTAATAAATAACGATCAAGCGTTAAAGATAACGCACTAAAAAAACTAGCTAAAACACCAGAAAAAAATGCCATAGATAAAAAACTACTTGTTTTTTGTGAGGATTCTTTTTTTGAAATAATTTGAAGAGTTAAAAGTCCACCTAAAAGAATAAAGATTCCCAATGATTGTAAAATCGTAAGATATTCTTTTAAAAAAATAAATCCAAAAATAATCGCAAAAAGCGTCGAAAGAATTTGCAGAGGAGTTGCAACTGAAATAGGGAGTTTTTTTAGGGAATACAAAAAGAGAAGCCAAGCCGTAGTCATAGCAACCGCCTTTAGAAAAACAAATCCCATAAGTTTTGGCTCCAATACTTCAATACAACCAAATGTGGGAACTAAAAAAAGAATATTCAAAAAAGAAGAAAAAAGAAGAATTGTTTGCGGAGAAAAATCAAAACTTAGTTTTTTGTAAAAAATATCACCAATTCCGCGAGTAAGAGCTGAAAATAAAATAAAAATAACCCAGATCATAGTGTTGTCATAAATTATAAAGTGGTAATTGGACGAGCTTGAGTAATAAAAAAGCGTTCTCCATCAAAAGCCCACTCGATATCCATTGGTTTTTGATAGACTTTCTCAACATGTAAACATATTTTTGCTAATTCGATAATCTGCTCATTCGTTAATTTCTGTTTGTCTTGAAGATTTTTTACAACTTTTCTGGTTTCACTTTTATTTCCATAGCGAACAATTTTTTCTTTTTGGGTTTGAACATTTTTTTGTAAAATACGGAGATTTTCTTTTTTGAGAATGTAGTCGTCTGGTGTGATTTGCCCGGAAACGATAGCTTCGCCAAGACCATATCCCGCTTCAATAACCATTTCAGATATATCTTTATTGATAGGATTAGCCGTAAAAGTAATCCCTGATATTTGAGAATCAATCATTTTTTGTACCACAACGGCTACACTCACATTTGATTGATCGATGTTATTATTTTTTTGGTAAAAAAGAGCTCGTGGAGAAAAAAGAGATCCCCAGCATTTTTTTACCATGTCGGGTATATTATCAGGGGTAATATTCAAAAAAGTATCGAGTTGTCCGGCGAAGCTATTTTCGCTTCCATCTTCTGCTGTGGCGGAAGAACGAACTGCATAAAAATCAGAAGGAAAAAGTTGTAATTTTTCCAAAAGTTCTTTTTGGTATTTTCCAATAAAAATTTGATTCTCAATAAGAGTACGAATCTTATGAGAAGTCGTATCAAAATCTTCTTTATTGTTTATCAAAGATTGCAAGGTCTTGACTAAATTATTTTTTGACAAAAAATCATCAAAAACAAGAGCAGTGACCACTATTCCAGGAGGCACAGGAATTCCGGAATTTGTCATTTCTCCCAAAGAGGCTCCTTTTCCTCCTGCAATATCGGTATCGAAAATATCAAGGTCTTCAAAAGAGACAACAGCAATATTTTTTTTCATCTTTTTTTCTGGTGGTTTTTCTTTTGCACAAAGTATAACTTCCCCTTTGTCAGCATTGACCATAACTTTATCGCCATCTCGAAATACTTCCGTCGCATTTTTTGTTCCGATAACACAGGGTTTTTGCATCTCTCGACTCACGATAGCAGCATGGCACAAAATACCGCCCTCATCAGTAACAAAAGCACTGGCTTTTTCCAATCCCGCCACCAAATCAGCATTCGTCATTTTGGCAACCAAAATATCACCTTTTTTGACTTTTTTCAGATCATCGGCAGTAAACACTATTTTTACTGTTCCATCTGCACTCCCTCTAAAAGCTGTTTGCCCTGTAACTTTTTTTATATTTGTATCAAAATCATCAGCACTATTTTTTTTAAAAAATTGTACAATTTCAGCATGGAGATTTCCAGTTACAATAAAATTTTCTTTGTTGCTTCCAAAACTGGTAAATCCTTTTTTTCGTTCTTCAATAATACATAGTAAATCTTGAGAACAGTTTTTGCGAAGTGCTTCTAAAATTTCATTGGATAAAAGCCAAATAGTGTCTGTGTAATCAGAAAGTCCGATTCTATTGGAAATCTCTCGAAATAAATTATTCACCAAAAAATAGGCAAGATTCATCATTTCAAAGCGATGTGCTCGCATAAAGATAAATTGCTGTGTGAGTTTTGCTTTGCGAATCAGAACGGCTTTTTTTTGGTATATCTTTTGAATATTTTGCCATTCTTTTTGATTTTTCCGAACATTATTTCTTTTTTGTTTTAAAATATCGGCAAAGTCTTCTTCATACATTTCCTGCAAACGATTTACATAATCTGACTTCAAAAAAGGAGTTCCTAAAAAGCTATATACCTTCATCCAACTATATACTTGTTGATGTTTTTCTAAAAGTTCAGCAATACCAGAATCATTTAAAGCTTTTTGAAAATTTACACGAGAAACTTTTTGCATTTTTTCTCCAATTTTATAGAGATCATTTGATTCTTTTGTTGGGCTTGTCTCCTCTAAACAGCGAGTCAAAATGGCTAAATGCTTATCAAAATCTTCGGGAGAAAATGAATATTTAGGAAATATTTTTTTGAGTTCATCACGGACAAGTGTTTCCAAGACATCCCCTAAATAGTCAAACGTCATTAAGAAAGGCATTAATTCAATAAAATTTTTGGAGAAAGACGTAAATTCTTTTGATAGTTCTTTATGAGAAATTTTTGTAATGTTTGTTTTTTGTATTCCATATGCTACCACTAATAAATTTTGAACAGCTTCTGTGCAAAGATCGATATGTTTTTGCAAAAAATTTAAATCTTTTTTTGTTTCTTTACTGAGGAAAATAATGATTTTTTTTCGTTCATTTTCTGAAACATAAGAATCTCGTCCATTGACAGTAAGAATAGTTGGATTATTGGGTTTTGATGAAGTAGAAAAAGTATCAAAGAGGCTTTTGCAAACACCTTCATTTTGCCAATCAATAAAAAGTGGGCAAATTCTCCATTTCCCCTCTAAATGCCATTTTTGGGATGTGATGATTTTTGTTTTCATTTTTGTTTGGTTAAAAATTGCCTCTGATTAAGTCAATCAAAGCGTGACGCCTATACAAATCACTCCCCATCATGATTTCTCTTGTTCCAAGCGCGTCAAAAAAGGCGCATATTCTTATTTCTTCCATAGCTCAATTCTATTGGTGTTTTTTATGCCCAAGGCCAGGCAGACCAGATTCATTATGTTCATTTGTGTCTGTTTTGACCAGCCGAATCGCCGGATACGTGATCCGTTCGTCCGGTGATGTGGGAGGGGCGCTCAGCGATGGGTGTCCCTATCCCTATAGCCTTCAATCACGATCGAAATAATAATATTTTCTGTGACCTTCTTTAATAGTAAATGTTCTATCCAAATCCTTAGCCAGTGAAATTTTTATAAGCTGTTTATTTAGCAAAGAATTTATAAAAAAATTCTTAAGTCGATCAATTGTTTCAACCTGGAATAATTTAAACCCTAAGTATGCGAAGGTTTTTTTAATCTTAGTTTTCTTTCCATAAATAAATGAAAAAACATCTTCTTCTGAAAAATCTTTAGTTTTATCATCCTCCCAATCCTTTATATAGTCGAGATATGACCAAAACTGTTTACTGAATTTAGGAGAACATACCTCACTTACCTGTTGAGATAATATTTTATTTTCTATGTATTGCTTAACCACTAATAGAAGCATAAAGATAAACAAACTAAAAATCATCATGTTAAGAAAACTTTCGGGTAAAGGGGAATATTTTTTTAAAACTGAAGATACTTCTTCAATTTTTGTCATAACGGTAAAAGTTGATGATAATAAAAATAAAATTCCGAGAGAGGCAAGCCTCTGCTTTGACGGTTTGTACAATTGTTTTAACTCTAAATTTTTATTTTCCAATTCATCGTTCTGTTTTTTGCTTAAGGCTGCATTTAATTCATCATTTTGGTTCTTTAAGTCGCCTGCTTGATTTTCGAGTTCCTTTATTTTTTTCGATGCTTCATCTAATTGACTTTGGAGAGATACATTGTCATGCAATGGCTCAAAAAGTGCGAGATCCTTTGCACTTCGATGAAGTTTCTCATTTTCAATGAATCTGTTTAACTCATCAATGGTATTTCCAAGGGCTTTAAATTTTTCTGTTGCCTTGTTGCGTGCATCATCCTCCATGAATTTGTCTGGATGTATTTTTTTACGATAATCCTTGAGAAGTTTAAGAAGTTGAATTGAACTCAACTCGTCCTCAATTTGGAGGACTTCTTTTACTTTCTGAATTATAGATTTATCAATTGTCGTATTCATTATTTCCTTCTGAGGCTAACGGACATCACCTGGACCAAAACCCGTCAGGGTTTTGGGATCAGGTGCATGCCATGGTTGGGTGATAAAAAATCTAGTTTTGACTATACAAGGCTTTTCTATATCTCATGATCTTTCAATCGCTCAATGTAGCGGTAATTAAGGTCTCATTCTTTCTTCGATGAGGTTCAATACAGTGTCATAGTTGGTCATGGTTTTCAGATCTGCGTAAAATTTACCTTTTAGAAATCCAGGAAGATCGCACTCATCAAGAAGAACAGGAAGTACCTTGACACGTTTTCCCTCAATCTCCTGATTCATTGCTGTATCGACCTCTTTTCTAACCCATTGGGAATCTACAGACGCAGAAGAAAGCAGGACGAGTAAGTATTCTACATTGTCTATACCTTCACGAATTTTTTCAATCAATGAATCACCAAGACGAATTTCTGCCTCATCCAACCAAACACCAATACCGCGAGCGGTAAGGTCTTTGGCAATTTGTCTCGCTACTTCTTTGTCTTTCCAATTGTGGGATATAAAAACCCTTTTCGGTAGCACCTTGGCCTGACAAACTATGGCGACATAGTCAATATCCCAGCTAACATCTTTGTCGATTTCAATTGTAATCGTTTGAACGTCAGTTGATGATAGGTTAACGTTCCGAATAGGCCAAGCATATGTAGTTTGACAGGCTGACAGAGGCCAGATATTTGGAAGTTGCTGTGGTGCCGGGATACGATGAAAATAATCCGTATGATTTTCTGGAATAATCATCAATCCAAACCCGTCAATAGGTGTTCTATTGAAAATGATTTCCACCTGTGCTCCATAGAGCTTAGAATGAAGTCCCCCGAAATACCGCAAGCAGCCAACTACTAAAAACCCTTTTTCAAAATGATGCCGCCAATAAGGTGTTAACGTTATTTTCCACAATGCAACAGTTTTAGAATTATTTTTTTCTTGAACCTCCCCCGAGCCTAGTATGAGAGTAGAATCCCCAGAGAACCAGCTATCAGGGCAACCATTAGGTTCGCGGACTGTTGATGCAATCCCACTTTTTAGGTGAAACGAACTTCCAACAACTTGAAAAGCTCTCCACTCTTCATCATCTGTTATGTCAATTCTTTTCTGTTTAACATTGGAATACCACACATCTCTGGCATATCTTAATTCCTCAGGAGAGAATTTTATTCCCCTTGGATGCTTAGAATTATAATGACCTGCGTCTGCATGGCAGTCAAAGCAGAGCGCAATAGCGTTATCTTCAGTATCCGTCCCTCCTTTAAAGATAGGAACGATATGGTGTACTTCAACCTTGACACCTTTGTATCTATGGCAGACGCAACAGTGCCGAGCTGCAGAGACGAGAGCTTTTGTTTTTATTTCTTTGTTAAATGCCATATTTTACAATTTTAAACACCAATAATTAGTGGAAAAAAACGCGCAATATCATGGAACGAAATCGCGCACTACGTGAGCACCTTATTGTATGGTTTACAATTTGTTGTAGCTCGCCAACTCCAAATATTGAAATCGAAAAAGTGAGCTGTTTTTCTCAATTTTGCCGATATATCCAATATGCGAGAAAAAACGCTTAATATCCCTGATATCAGAGATGTTTTTGAGAAAAAAGAGTCGATCTTAAAAGTAAATATTCGGATTTCAATTTAAGGCTGCATTATAGATTGTCACAATTTCTAACACAACAACTACCTGAAATCAAGGGTAAATTATGGGTAATCCGCCGGTAAAACTTTTAAACAGAGTCAGGCAGAGCATTCGACTGAAGGGGTATTCCATATAGACCCAGAATTGTGAACATTTTAGGTTCAAGTTTGCTTTTCCGCAAAAAACATGAAAGTAATGTTAAAGTTGATCATTAGATATTAAATGGTTCCATCAATTGTACGCTGATGCATAGAAAAATATACGGAAGAAGTGCGCCTGTCTTTTTTTGAAAAACTTATGACTGATGGGTAATAAGAGGGGATTCAGTGAAGTGGGTATAAGCATTCATCGTTGTTCATGTAACAATAACAGAATACAGAGAGCAAAAAAGGGTCAATGGTCAGAACGATGAGCGAAAAGCAGCCAACCGTGAACTGTGAACCGTGAACCGTAAACTATTATTTATATGTCTGAAAATACTCGTGTAACAAAAGCCGCAGGCGTCGTCGGTGCATCAACTTTATTAAGTCGTATCTTCGGCTTCATAAGAGATGTTGTAATAGCCTGGTTCTTTGGGGCAGGACTAAGCTCGGATGCCTTTTTTGTGGCTTTCAGAATCCCAAATCTATTAAGAAGACTTTTTGCTGAGGGTTCTCTAAGCATTGCATTTCTTCCTGTCTTTACTGAATGCCTTACAAATCAAGGTAAAAATGAAGCCTTTAAATTAGCAAGGTCTGCAATAAGGCTGCTTTCCGCAATACTGGTTATTACCGTCATTATCGGTATTTTTTTATCTCCGATAATAATACGTATAATAGCTCCGGGTTTTACTGTCTCACCTGAAAAATTTTCACTTACAGTTACTCTGACCCGTATTATGTTCCCGTATATTTTCTTTATAGGCCTTGTCGCTATTTGTATGAGTGTTCTTAATGCGTTAGGCCATTTTGCCGCACCGGCTCTTGCCCCTGTGTTTTTGAATTTTGCCATGATATGTGCTGTTCTTTTTATATCTCCTCACATGGCTGAACCGGTAACAGGCCTTGCCATTGGGGTTCTGATAGGTGGTTTTTTACAACTGGCGTTTCAGCTCCCATTTCTTATAAAAAAAGGTTTTTATTTTTGGGAAAAAACTAAAACCTATCATCCCATGATGAAAAAAGTGGGCTTGCTGATGCTTCCTACTGTATTTGGTGCTGCAGTTTATCAGATTAACATATTAATCGGGACTCTTCTGGCTTCTTTACTGCCCGAAGGAAGCGTTTCGTATCTTTACTATGCTGACAGGCTGGTTCAGTTTCCTTTAGGAATTTTTGCCATAGCAACAGCAACAGCCGTACTACCGAGCCTTTCAAGGCAGGCATCTGCTCAGGATTACGATTCTCTCAGAGACACCTTTGCCTATGCCATGAGATTGATTTTTTTTATTACAATCCCTTCTATGGTAGGACTTATAGTTCTAAGAGAGCCTATAGTTGAGCTGCTTTTTAAAAGAGGGGCTTTTGATGCTGAAACCACAAGATTGACGGCATCGGCGCTTTTATATTATGGTATTGGTCTGTGGGCATTTTCGGCTGTACGGATAGTTGTTTCAACATTTTATGCTCTTCAGGATACTAAAACGCCGGTAAAGATGGCTGCAATATCTGTTGTCGCAAACATAATATTCAGTATTATTCTTATGCAGTATCTGGGCTACAGAGGGCTTGCGCTTGCAACTTCGCTGGCTTCCATGCTTAATTTTTGGCTCCTTGCCCGTGCATTAAAGGTCAAGCTTGGCTTGTTGGGATGGAAAAATATTACTGAATCCGCCTGCAAAACAATGGCAGGTTCCTTTATAATGGGGGCAGTTGTCTGGGCAATTGCACTATTAATTATACCATCAGAGGACAAAACTTTAATCAGCCTTTTTTTCGGACTCATGGGCAGCATATTTACCGGCCTTGTCTTTTATGGTTTTTTTTCTTTTTTTATTAGGAGTCCGGAGATTGAACAAGTCTTGAGTATTGTTAAAAAGAGTATGAGCATAAAGTGAGACCTTTGCAAAACGCCCCCTTCTGCCCAATTTCGGTGTCAGGCTCAAATTTTAAGCCTCGAAATACTCAATGTATTCCTGCATTTAAACCTGATTTAAAATTTGGTCGCCTTTCTTGAACTTGAACAAAATTGAACATTTTTCAAAGGTCTCAAAGTGAGTTCAAAGCAAAAAATTCTACTGTCTTTATCAATACTGATTATATTTTCTTTGCTTTTATTTATTATTTTCGGTGATAATGGACTGGTTGATCTTGACCTGTTAGAAAGAGAGAGAGACGGGTTGATAGAAAAAAATGATAGGATTACCATGAATAATCTTTCTTTATATCGTGAAATCGATCGATTGGAACATGACTCCGGATATATTGAGGATGTGGTTAGACGAGAACTCGGCCTTATAGCTGAAGACGAGGTAATATTTAAGCTTAAGAGTGGGCATAAAGTTAAAAAATGAATAATCAAACTGAGTTTTATACAAAGACCATGGCGAATGTATATGCCAAGCAGGGTTATTTTGCAAAAGCAGTTGAGATCTATAAACACCTGTTGAAGCATGATCCTGAAAGCCGGGAGCTTAATGATTTACTTTCCGAAGTCGAGAAAAAACTTAATGAAAAGCAAAAAAAAGATAGAGAAATCCTTGAAAGGTTATTCGGGAAATGGATTTATCTGCAACTAAGTTATAACATGCTGCAAAAATTGAAAAAGTTTAACCTAAGTTGAGCAAAACAAGGGGGTATGAATATGACAAAATCAAAGCGGATAAGAACTGCATTGGCATTTATTGGAATAATGACTGCTTTTTTTGTTCTAATTAATGGGTGCGCAGGTTTAAAATCCAGCAAAAAAGGTTCAGAATCCTCAACAAAAGAACAAAAAGAAAAAGGAACCTATCCTTTATATTGTGACTTTGGAGATGTACTTGTACCCGGCGAGTTAAAAATTGAGAAGAAGTTAACTTTTATATTTGAAACTTCGGGTTTTATAACAGGCGTTAATGCTTACAAAGGCAGGATAAAAGTCGATTCCTTGATTAAATTTTTTAAAAGCAGCATGGCTAATGATAACTGGAGGATTTTAGGATCATTTAAATCGTCTCCTCTAACCATCATGCTGTTTCAGAAGGAAAACAGAAGCTGTATGATTAAAATTATCGAAAAATTAACTACTAGTCATGTTGAAATATGGGTTGCGCCGAGGATTGATGAGGTTGAAACAGGGTTGCTGAAATAGTTTTTTGAAAAATAATCTGACAGGATTAACAGGATAAACAAGATTTTGTTTCAAGTGAACAAACAAGGTTAAATCTCACTTTAGCTATCCGGTAAATCATACACCGAGAAAATCATTGGTTGTGCATACAGAGTTTACAACCGAATGGGTTATGGCTTTTAGGTTTAATTATTAATTTTGGTGAACGAAAAGTTGAAATCAAACGTAAAGTAAGGGATTTTGATGAGGATTTACAGGATGAGTTTTGATGTTTTAATCCTGAATATCCAGTTAATCCTGTCAAATAATATTTAAAAGCGCTAAGGTATTACAATCTATGAAACTTATAGAAAATAAAAATATTTTGCTTGGCGTTTGCGGAGGTGTTGCAGCATACAAGAGTGTAGAATTATTAAGACTTCTTAAAAGACACGGCGCAAATGTCAAGGTGTTTATGACTGAAAATTCTGAGGCGTTTGTTGGTCGGCTGACTTTTGAAGCATTATCAGGCCAGCCGGTCTGCTCAAGTCTTTTCGAGAAAGCTGGAAGCAGAAGCGGGCATATAGGACACATAGATTGGGCCGAGAAGGCAGACGCCCTGGTTATAGCTCCTGCAACAGCAAATATTATTGGCAAGATAGCAAATGGAATAGCAGATGATGCTCTTAGCACATTGCTACTTGCAGTTACATCTCCGGTGATAATTTGTCCTTCCATGAATACAAATATGTACCGGAATAGGGCGCTTCAAAGAAATCTTGATAGATTAAGGCAGTATGGACTTTTTGTCATAGAACCGGAGTCCGGAGAACTTGCTTGCGGTACAAGCGGGCCAGGCCGTCTTCCTGAACCGGAATATATACTCGACAGGTTATTATTCCGCCTTTCACCAAAAGACCTGAAAGATAAAAATATACTTGTAACTGCCGGCCCAACTCAGGAATATATTGATCCGGTCAGGTTCCTGAGCAACCCATCCTCAGGCAAGATGGGTTATTCGATTGCAAGAGCTGCTGAGAAAAGAGGGGGCAGGGTTGTTCTTGTAACAGGCCCCACAAGTCTTTCAGACCCGTCAAATGTAACTGTAATCAGGACAGGTTCTGCAAAGGATATGGCCATTGCTGTGTTTGAACATATGGAACAAGCAGATATTATTATAAAAGCAGCAGCGGTTTCAGATTACAGACCAGTTGATTCTTTTCAGCAGAAAATTAAGAAGGAAAAAGATGAAATGGTTTTATCTCTGCAAAAAAATCAGGACATACTGGAAGAACTTGGCAGGAGAAAAGAGAACCGGTTACTTGTAGGATTTGCAGCAGAAACGGAAAACCTTGAAAAAAACTCAGTTAACAAGCTTGTTAGAAAAAATCTTGATATAATTGTCGGCAACCTTGTCGGCCATCCCTCATCCGGTTTTGGCTCAGACACCAACAAGGTAACGTTTTTTTATAAAGACGGGACAACCGAGTCTTTTCCTGAAATGGAAAAAGACGAGGTTGCAAATATTCTTCTCGATCGGATTGTAACTATACTGGGCCAATGAAATGGCTGTATATACTCTTCTCTCCCAAACGGATCATATTTTTAGACAGGATAACAGGTTAAACAAGATTTTTTTATTTCCTGTCTTTACACAAAAGAGTCAAACGTGACCTCTTTATTTTAGATAGAGGCCAATAATGGGAATACAATTTATTACTGATGCACAAGGTAATAGGACGGCGGCAATTATCCCCTTTGATGAGTGGGAACGGACAGAGAAAGCGAAAGATATTCTTGAGCATGTTTACCTGGCCGGGATCATCAAAGAACGTAAAGACAGTGAACCAACAATAAATCTTGACGACTTACTGAACGCAGAGGGATTGACCCGTGCTGACCTGGAAAGTTGAACTGATTCCAGAGGCACAGTCGGACTTTAACAGGCTTGATGGCAGTATAAAAAAACGAGTCTTGAAACAACTTGTCAAGCTGGTGTGAAAATGAATTATAAAAAACCAAAACGATACTTTGAAAAATCAGGGGTTGTTGACCCTGATGCATCCTATCACGTTCCTCTAGAAAATGTTACAAATATGGACAATCAGGATATTAAAACCATGGTTGATCTTGGAAGGTATTTCTCCATATTTGCTCCGAGGCAAAGCGGTAAAACCACCTTTTTTGAGGACTTTTGCTCTGCTCTTGAAAAAGATCCTGCCTATGTAGCCCTGCTTCTTAGTTTCCAGACATACAAAAATCTCGATAAGCAAAGGTTTTATCCACTGATTCAAAAAGATCTATACAACCAACTGATAAACAGACTGGATGCTGTAAACTGCCGGAAACTGGATGCTATAAGAGCATACTTAGATTTTCATAACCTGACCGATCATATTTCATTTAGTGAACTGTTTGAGGAATTGAACCATATAATCGAATTCAAGAAAATTGTCATCTTCATAGACGAATTCGACGGTATCCCCATAAATGAATTAGAAAATGTTCTGACCACTTTAAGAGAGCTGTATCAAAAATACAAGAAACGCGCGGACAAGGCCCTATACTCCGTGGGTTTAGTTGGAATACGCAACATCACCAAACTGATTGTAGGCGGTGTTTCCCCCTTTAATATCGCCGACCAGGTAAAACTTCCGCCCTTCACTCTAAAAAATGTCAGTGACCTTTATGGTCAGTTTACAGAGGAAACCAACCAGCCATTTACTGAAGATGCAGTAAAAAAAGTATTTGATGAGACAGCCGGCCAGCCCTGGCTGGTAAACAGGCTGGGCACAATCCTCACTGTTGATATAAAGCCGGAAACGACAGACCCTATTACAGAAGAAGATGTGGAAAAGGCGATAAAGCATCTCCTGAAGGAAAGAAACAGCCACTTCGATAATCTTCTTGAAAAAGCAAAATTGTACAAAGAAACCTTTGTCAAGATCACATTCAACGGGGTGGACTACAATCCCGATGCTGAGGATCAATCCTGGCTGGAACAATATGGTCTAATCAAGGAGGAAAATGATAAAGCTGTTGTGGCCAACGCCATATACAAGAGACGATTCCTAAAGGCTTTTTTTCAAGAATCCGGGGCAACCACAGATACTTCCCTTAAGGCCTATTTTACTTCTGATGGTTTTTTAAATATGGAAGCCATCCTTTCTGATTTTGAGGAATATATTATACAGATAGGCGTAAACGCCTTTTATAAGAGCCAGAAGCCATATGAGAAGACAGGACAGTTTCTGTTGACTGCCTGGTTGTACCAGTTTGTAGAGAGCAGAAAAGGGGAGCTTCGTTACGAGGTGCCAAGCGGATTAGGAAGAATGGATATTCTTTTGATCTACCATGGCCATAAATACATTATCGAGACCAAGATAAACCGCTCACACGGAGATCGCGCCTTAAACAAAGCAATTGATCAACTGTGCGGAAAATATCTTTTAACCGAGCAGGTTTATGAGGGATATGTTGTATTTTTTGATCTTAAGACAAAGGTGGGAGAGTTATGTTCACCCCAAAGACATGCGGTGGATGGAAAGGAGATATTGAGTTTTAACATCGGGATAGGGAGGTAGGGGTATCCATAAAACAAGCCAGGCACATTCGGAACATAATGTCCCCATCTGTTAAATTTTAGTCCATTATAGAAACCCTTGTCCTCAGGGCAAGGCCAGAGTTCATTGGCTTTGCCTTTTGAACGACCCATTGTTACATCTTTGGAACTCCAATAAAACGAGAAATCCACGGATTTCCGATTTTATACTGTAAGCTTTAATCTGTCGAGTTAAGGAACTAAAATTATTTCATCATTATTGATAGCGAATTTACACTGTTTTGATTCCGTTTATTCTGGAAAGGAGGTTTTATGGGTGCTCTTTCTCAGGTAGAAAAAATATCCGAAAAATATGCTGTATCTGCTGAAGAATTTATTCGTTCGGGCGTAATTGCGAACCTTAGGGAAAAACAACGATTACTTCAGATAGAACGTTTTGAAATTTTAGCCAGATATCAGGCTTCAAATGTAGAAGAATTAAATCATAAGATCACAGAAGGCAGTGCGCCGGAACATCCTGGCTGGGAAGATTTAATTGAAGTTAAGAATATTGAACAGGAAATTAGCGAGATAGAAAATGATATCGGAGCATTATAAGCGAATAAAAGGAAATGTTGAGCGCAAGTTTTCTGATATTTTGAAGTCTGCTGAATTAATCCAGGGAACAGCCGGTCGAATTCGCAAGCTGCGACTTTATTTAATTGACAATACTTTTGTAGATATCTGGTATTCACCTGATGGCAGCTATTCATACCACTGGGAGCAACGAAATATCAGAGATGCTATCTACCGTCATGACAACGCTCCTCATAAGAAATGGCGAAATGTCTCAACATTTCCCAAACATTGTCATGATGGCAGCCAGCTAAATATTACTGAAAGTTTCCTGTCGGATGATTCTGAAAATGCAGTCGAAGAATTTCTTCGACTGGTCAGGGAGCGAATGGTTGCTGAGCAGATAGCTGCAAAAAAGACAGATAAAACCAGATGATTAAATGGAAATCAAAAAAGATGCAAAAGTAAGTGTTAGATATCGACCTGAATTGGGTATTGGAGCGGGAAGACTTGCGGGACATTAGTTTATAAGTTGAGAGGGTACTTGAACTATGATATTTAGTTTTGCATACCACGCCAATCAAGAATAGATGCCCGCCCGCCTCGCCGGAGCTCGCGATGGCGGGCAGGCGCAGGTATTGGCCGTCAGGAAATATAAAAAGACGGTCGCGGCTTGCAGTTTGTTCTGTTTCTGAAGATTTCGCAACCCGCAGTCAGTTTAGCGGTTAAATGCGGAGAGCAATTGGTTATACGCCACAATTACTTGTTAAAAGCTTAACAGTAACTTATAAACTAATGTACCGAAAGCCACACGTTCCTAGGCATTTTAGGCACTTAACAGTGTGTTCGGGTACCTTTGAGGACTAATATAAACAAAACACCTTTGTTGAGGGGTGGTAATTTAATTATAGCGTGAGATCATTTGGAAAAGTGAATACTAAAGGTTTTAATTCAGCAGTAGAGGATGTTAAAAACCACCTTAGATTTTTAGCCGGATCAGGATGCCGGGGGTTTGATTGCTCGGAAAAAAGCCTTGATATTGTTAAAGGTTGGGGAAACAAAGAAATTTCTTTGCCTGAGACATTGGAATCAATCCGGACAGACCTGGGTGACTGCCGCCGGTGCAGGCTTTGTGACGGTCGTAGAAATATTGTCTTTGGTGAGGGCAATCATAGTGCAATGCTTGTATTTGTTGCTGAAGCGCCTGGCTATGAAGAGGACCAAACAGGCAGGCCTTTTGTCGGAGCTGCTGGCAAGCTTTTGACCAAGATAATTCAGGCTATAAAATTAACAAGAGAGCAGGTTTATATCTGCAATATAATAAAATGCCGGCCTCCGGGGAACAGAAATCCTCTGCCTGACGAGATAAAAGCCTGTTTACCGTTTTTACAACGTCAGATAGCGGTATTAAAGCCTGATTTTATTTGCGCGCTTGGGACTTTTGCAGCTCAGACACTCTTAAAAACAAAAGAACCCATTTCGAGGCTCAGAGGCAATTTTCATAAATACAGTAGCATAAGGGTGTTACCTACCTATCATCCTGCATATCTTCTTAGAAATCCTGATAAAAAGCGTGATGTTTGGGAAGATATGAAAATGTTAATGAATGAGATGGGGAGCTGATAAAGAAATGCGCTTTTAAATATTATTTTTTTGACAGGATTAACAGGATATTCAGGATTAAAAAAATCAAAACCTTTCCTGTTAATCCAAATCTAAATCCTTATACCTTGATACACACCTTCTTTATGCTGTGATTATATTTTATGATTTACTGGATAGCTACAATGAGAGTTGGCTTTGTTTGTGCACTTAAAATAAAATCTTGTTTATCCTGTTATCCTGTCAGATTTTTTTTCAAAAGGCTAAATTGTTACAAATTTTCTATTGTGGCTCTTTTGTTTTTTCTGTCATTTACTCCTGAGAACTGTTTTCCGGATCAGAATGATATTTATATAGCCAAAATATCAAGTTCTATAAATCCGGGCGTGGTTGATTATATAAAAAGCGGAATTCAAAAGGCATCGGAACATAATGCTTCCTGCATTATTATTGAGCTTGATACGCCGGGCGGTCTTGCTGAATCTATGAGAGAAATCGTAATGGCTATACTTGGGAGCAAGGTACCGGTCGTTGTTTATGTTTCTCCAAGTGGGGCAAGAGCCGCCTCAGCAGGTGTTATGATAACTATGGCGGCAGATATTGCTGCTATGGCTCCTGGAACAAATATCGGGGCTGCGCATCCGGTAGGGGCAGGTGGTAAAGAAATTGGAGGAACCATGTCTGAAAAGGTAATAAATGATATGGTTGCTCATGCGAAGAGTGTTGCTGAAAAGCGTGGGAGAAACGCTGTTTGGGTTGAAAATGCTATACGTGAGAGTGTTTCTGTTACTGAAACCGAGGCTCTAAAAGAAAATGTAATAGATATTATAGCGAACGACCTGGATGATTTGATAAATAAGATAAACGGGCGCAAAATAGAAGATAAATGGATTTTAAAGCTCGACAATGCCAATAAGATAATTCTGAAAGAAAGTTTAAGGACAAAGATATTAAAAACCATAAGCGATCCCAATATCGCGTATATCCTTATGATGATAGGTCTTGCCGGGCTTTATTTTGAACTGTCTCAGCCGGGTGCTATTTTCCCTGGAGTAATTGGCGCAATTTCGTTAATTTTAGCTTTCTTTGCATTTCAGACTCTCTCTGTTAACTATGCGGGCTTTCTTCTTATCATACTTTCTGTAATTTTGTTCATAATGGAGATGAAGATTATAAGTTACGGCCTTCTCAGCATAGCAGGCATTGCCTCACTTCTGCTTGGTTCAATGATGTTGTTTGAAAACAGCGCTCCCGGATTGGGACTGTCATGGACGGTATTTGTGCCGACGGTGGTTATAGTTTCAGCTTTTTTTGTTGCAGTTGCCGGTATTGTTTTTAAAGCACAGGTCACAAAACCGAAGACAGGGGCAAAAGGACTTATCGGAGAAATCGGGGTGGCGAAAACAGACATTAAGCCGGAAGGCAAAGTATTTGTTCATGGCGAGTTGTGGAATGCAACTTCAAAAGACACAATAAAACAGGGTGAAAAAGTCAGGGTGGTAAAGGTTGTTAACCTTGTATTAGAGGTGGAGCTGGTTTAGGTGGATAGGCTGAAGGTTGAAGACTGAAGGGCGTTTGAACCCTTAATTTTTTAGCCTTCAGCCTTCAGTCTTCAACCTATCCACCTAACCACCTGAAAAGTATTTAACAAAATCGAAAAGGAGATAAAAATGTTTACTGCAATTGCAATAATAATGCTTGTTATCTTTTTCCTGACCTCAGCAATACGGATATTGAATGAGTATGAACGCGGGGTGATATTCAGGCTGGGGCGTGTAATAAAGGCAAAAGGACCGGGGCTGATAATATTGATTCCGATTATTGATAAAATGCTGAAAGTCAGCATGCGCCTTGTGGCCATGGATGTAGATCCTCAGGACGTTATTACAAAAGATAATGTTTCTGTAAAGGTGAATGCGGTTATCTATTTTAGGGTAATTGATCCGATAAAAGCCATAGTTGAGGTTGAAAACTACAATTATGCAATGTCTCAACTCGCACAGACAACCTTAAGAAGTGTGTGCGGCCAGGCAGAGCTGGATGAACTTTTATCTGCAAGAGAAAAAATAAATTCGCAATTACAGGAAATACTTGATACTCACACAGATCCTTGGGGAATAAAGGTTGCCACGGTTGAGCTTAAACACATTGATCTGCCTCAGGAAATGCAAAGGTCAATGGCCAAACAGGCTGAGGCCGAGAGAGAACGTCGTGCGAAAGTTATCAATGCTGATGGCGAATTTCAGGCAGCAGCAAAGCTTTCCGAGGCAGCGGAAATAATTGAAAAAAATCCTATGGCTTTGCAACTGAGGTATCTCCAGACAATGCGGGAGATGTCGGCAGAGCAAAATTCGACAGTCATATTTCCATTTCCCATGGATCTTTTCAGGCCGCTGTTGAAACTTATGGGTAGTGAAGAAACAGGGGTCAGGGATCAGAAAACAGGGGGTTAGAAAACAGGGATCAGGGATTAGGGACAGTCCGAATCCATATTCTGGGTGGGTGAAAAAAGAAGGCGGAATAGCTGGCAGAAAAAAATGAAAATTAAACGATTATTGAATTAATCCGAAAAAAATCTATGTCATTGATCCGGGGCTCCTGGAAGCCGTGTCCCTTCGCATGATAGGGGATTGGGGAGGGCTGCCGGTAGAAAAGTAGCATGGGTATTACTACTGACATCATAATTCTCGTCGTGGCTGCTTTTTTAAGCGGCCTATTGCTGCAGAGACTGGGGCAGCCATTGATTCTGGGCTACATCCTGGCTGGAGTGATCCTGGGCCCCTACACGAGCGGTCTCACGGTTTCGAGTATCCACGAAATTGAGCAGCTTGCAGAGATCGGGGTTGCCCTTCTGCTTTTTGCTCTTGGGCTTGAGTTCTCTCTCCGGAATCTCAAGCCGGTGCAGAAAGTGGCCCTGATCGGCACACCCATTCAAATCATCCTCACCATCGGGCTCGGATTCGGCATCGGACACTTTATGGGATGGGACTGGAAACAATCTATCTGGCTCGGAGCCATCATCTCCCTTTCGAGTACCATGGTGATCCTTAAGACGCTGATGAGTCAAGGTTGGCTCGGCACTCTATCGAGTAAGGTGATGATCGGGATGCTGATTGTTCAGGATCTGGCCGTAGTTCCGTTGATGATCATCCTTCCGCAGATGAACAACCCCTCTCTCGGTTTACCTGAGCTCGGGTACGCGACATTAAAGGCGGCAGTTTTTATCACTGGGATGATCCTGCTTGGAACCAGGCTGTTGCCACGCTTAATGGCGCACATCGCCAAGCTGGGTTCACGAGAGCTGTTCCTGCTCGCCATCACGGCCATCGGGCTTGGAATCGGATATGTCACATATCTGGCGGGCCTTTCGTTCGCCTTCGGAGCTTTTGTCGCAGGGATGGTGCTGAGCGAATCGGACTACGGCCACCAAGCATTGAGCGACATCATTCCGCTCAGGGATCTTTTTGGGCTCCTGTTTTTTGCGTCGGTCGGGATGCTTTTGGATCCGGTTTTTCTGCTGGACCATCTCGGGCAGGTACTCCTTTTTGTGCTGGCTGTGAGCATCGGCAAAGGATGTATTTTTGCTTTGATATCCCTCGTGTTTAAATATGGAAATGTCATTCCGTTGGCTGTAGGGCTTGGACTATTCCAGATCGGCGAGTTTTCGTTTGTGCTTGCACGAGTGGGCGTCTCGACCAATTCGATTGGAAGCGACGTCTATTCTTTTGTCATGACAGCCGCTGTGTTGACTATGATACTAACGCCGATTGTTTCAGGCCAGACCGCACGGCTGTATGCTCTAAAGAAGCGCTGGTTCCGGCATGAGCCGCTTGACTCAATAAATATCCCTGAAGCCGGGTTGCAGAACCACGTGGTAATCGCCGGCGGTGGGCGGATCGGATTTCAGATAGCTCAGGTTCTGAAGCGTTTGGGTCTGCAATTCGTGATCATTGAACTCGATCAACGTCGGGTTGAACAGGCCAAGATCGCAGGAATGCCGATTGTGTACGGCGACGCGAGCCATGAGATCGTACTTGAAGCCGCTGAAATCGCTTCAGCGTGCCTGCTTCTCATCACGACACCGGGAATCGTTGAGTCACGAGCCACAGCGGTTCAAGCGAAAGGGCTCAATAGTCAGGTCGATATCGTGGCAAGGGCATCCAGCTTAGGGGTTCTTGGAGTTTTCAAGGAACTGAACATTACGGAGGTGGTGTTGCCGGAATTCGAGGCCGGACTCGAGATGACTCGAAAGGCTCTTGTTTATCTGCGTATTCCCGCGCCGGAGATCCAGCAATACACAGAGGCTCTTCGGCAGGAGCTGTTTGCTCCTCTGTTTAGTGTGAGCGGTGACTACAAGACTCTTACCCAACTCAGAACCGCTGAGCAGCAATTCGACCTTCAGTGGGTATTGGTCGAGTCAGGAAGTCCATTCATCGACAAATCAATCGGTGAAGCTGAGATACGAAAGGCGACCGGGGCATCTGTTGTCGGAGTTATTCGCGGCGACAAGCTTGAGCCAAACCCTGATACCGGCTTCCGGTTCCGGTTGAACGATATGGTCGCAATCATCGGGACCGACAAAGCGCGAGCGACCTTTCGAAGGATGTCCCGATCTGATGAAGAGGCCGAAGAAAGAAAGGGGTAAAAGTGGGACACTTTTTATTCCCCGATTATCTTTACAAGTGCCCTTTTGTGTCTTCAGCCTTTAGCCTATTCACCTGAACAACTACTTTATAAATTAATCCGTCAATTAAATCTTCTGCGGCTTGAAGATCGTTTGCTGAATTAAATTGGGACTCCAACTCTTGTAATATGGTGTTATGCTTAGATACAGGCTTACCGATTGTTTCATAATTTACAGGGGGCCTGGAATAAAGCCGGTCTTCAAAAAAATAATTTGTTGGTCCCGAAGATGATCGTCGCCTGAAAGGCCAATTAATCTTTAAATCTAAAAGCTTTCTAACAGCCTCAAGAGTATTTTTATTCTTTAATATGTCGTTTTTTGTTAATGGCCGGTTAAGGCAATTTTTTACTTCTTCAAAAATCGTGCTTAATAATTTTATTTCAGTAATTATAAGTCCGTACGCATACCAGTTACTTGCCGTTTCACGGACTATTTCTTTGAAAGCTGCCGGGAGGTGGTAGTATGTTTGACAGAAGTAAACCCTGCATGCCATGCCTCCGTAAAAGCTTAGCCCCCTAAAATCTATGCTTTTGTTTTCGTCCAGCAGCGGATGTAACAGGCAACCCACGCGTGAATGCTCTTTTCCCACCAGACCAATGTACGGGCAATGATGAAATTCGGGAAAGGGCCTTTCCTGTGGTTCTCTATCTTCGACTTCTTCCTTGAATGCGAGTATAGCGTCCATATCTCGCTTAACGTGTAAGAAAGTATCGGTGCGCCATGTAAGCTTTTCCATTATAGATTCGTACGATGGATCGGCAACATTATATAAACCACAGCATGCTCCACAGGAAATTTTTTTATTGGCCTGGCAAAGGTAAATTCCGCCGGGCACCTGGTTGTCATTAGTGTTGAAAAGGGGCATTAATTAATCTTCTTTTGAAGGCAAGCATAGTTTTTTCAGAATCAGCAACCGCCAGAGCCTTCTGTAATAGTGTAAACTCGACAGCAAAAGCGCTCCGCCTATAGTCGTATAGACGATTGCCAGGTAGTGTTTGGGAATAGGGGAATGCCGCAAAATGATTCCAAGTGTAATCATGACAACGATGATCAGATAACTTTTCCATGCCTGGAAAGCGAAAATACACCCTTTTTCAGGGAGCAGACAGATACGGTCAATATTTTTTCGAGCTATTCCGGAAAAACTAAAGCGATATACCGCCAAAGACAAAATAATTCCAAACAGCCCAAATGGGAAAGCAGTCAGCCAATCAACCCCTTTAAGCCAGTAATAAGCCATGCTGCAAAGCATCACACCCACTGTGCTCCACATCAGACCGGCAAGAGCAATAAGCAAAGATTTGGGAACAGTTGGTTTTATACTTTTAAAAAACATCAAAATCCCTAAACCGGATAAACCGGAAATATATGAAGCACGAAATTCGAAACTCGAAACAAATCCAAATACTAAATGCTTAAATGTTCAAAACTGTAGGAGCCGTCTTGAGCGTGATTTAATCTGCCTTTGGCGGACACTGTCATTTTTGATTTTGAATTTTTGTCATTCGATATTGTTTCGGCCATTTTTATAAGATCAGGCGATATTCGGATTTCTAATTTATTTTCTGCCAGAAAAAACACGAATTTTAGAGCTAAGAAACTAATTGGCTGCCTTTATATATGTTTCCGACAGGCATGGGCGAAGTCTTCGGGATAATGCCCGATAATCCAGCGATATAGCCACTGACTGTAAGTCCCTGGCGATTTAGGATGACGGGGAATAAAAGTGTACATAAGCCGCTGGTCATTGTCCGGATTATCAAACCTCTTGGATGTTTCGTAACAAATCATCATTTCCACACCCAATTTCTCCAGCATCCTTACAGTTGTCAAAATAGCCATGTCCAGAGATTTCCTCACTATAGAATTCGCCTCAAGAATATTGCCGCACTTTGCTGTGGCCATAATCTGTACTTCTCCTTGAGAGCGTTGGGCTTTGGGCACAAAAGCTATGATATTTTCGTCCTGATAGAAAATAAGGCTTTTTGCCTTGTTTTCTCTGCCATCCATTCTCCTGTTATTTTTTATGGCATTAATGTATGTTTCAAAGAAGTTCTTGCCCGTACTATTTCTGAACCCGCGGCAGAAGAGAGATACTTCATCTCCTTGAGTATAGGTTGGAAATAAAGTATAGCTTTTATCATTTTTTCCATTGATAAAACCATGTGTATATGTTGGCACTATGGCAAATTGCTGGTGTATTTGCTGGTGAGAGGCATTGAGGCGGTATCCTGAAGGAGATAGATCAAATCCGAAATTCCATCCCCACATTGATGCATTAAAGGGCAAATTAGTTTTATCTCCTTTATTATGCTTTGTGGTTTCGAGAAGATGTATCCGTAAAGACTCCAGCTCCTCTTCTGTGAGAGTACGTTTTTTTGCGGGAATGGAAATGCCCAGACTTTGGGCAACCTGTGTGTAAACTCTCTGGTAGTATAAGTGCCTGAGACCAATCAAATCTTCTTTCTTAAGTGCTCCGATTTTGTACCTGATGGAATCATGTGCCATGTTTGCCGCATAATGTCCCCATGGGATATAGCTGTTTCCTCTCAGATATTCCCAGATGTGAGTGCCGGCAGACTTTTTATACTCTCCCACAATTTTATTGGGGCCCTGGATGCCGGGGATAAGTACCATTGCCTGCTTATAAGTATCAGGTAAAAAAGGATTGTTGGATACGATTTCAAACAGATGGTGGTTTTTAATTGCCTGTCGAATTTCTCCATTTTTTGTCTTTTCATATTGAATACCAGCGGGCTCTCCATTGGAATCAAACTCAAACAAGCACGACTTTTTGGCTAACTCTATAAGCAAATCTGCGTCTGTGGACGTTCTGCCCAATGATATAGTCAGAGGGTCATTGTCTTCGAACTCATTTATACCGGTTTTTAATTTCGATGATTTGTGTTTGTTAATAATTTCGAAAGGATTCGCATTTTCTATTCTTTTATCAGCGCTTGACTTTAATATAAAAGTTGCACCCATAAAAGAAAAGGAGTTGGAGATTTCGAATACCCAGTCTGCGTTATCAATTGTTACATCATTTGCAGGAAAGTTAATTTTGTTCTCAACAGCGGTTTTGCCGTTAATATGTCCAAGAGTTGTAATGTGATCTCTTTCCCTGAGATTGACAACTGTGTAATCGGGTTTGTGAATGCCGTAAACAAATTCACCAGAAGTTGATACGCAGGTCCTTACAGACAATTTATTCATGTATTTTCCTTTATGTGTAAAAGTTCACCACGGATTTTCACGGAATTACACTGAATTATCAAAATACTCTTCTCAACATTATAACCAGAACCAAGTTCTTTATATATACCTCGAAAGGCCACAAATTGCGGTTTTTCGCTGGCCATGAACACCAATAACTGCGTTGCTCAGGCTTGCAATAGCCTGCTATTCCGCACCTTCGCGCCTTGCTCTTGATGCTCATTGCTCACCGAAAAAACGCAATTTGCAACCCTCCGAGGTATACTTTCCGTGGTGAATTATTTCAGAAATCGGGGAGTTTTGCCTCTATTAAATTAAAAACACATCTGAGTTTTAATTGTCAAGAATGTATATTTTTGATGATAGAAGCTTTAGAACTTTATTCAAAGCGGATTTTTCATTACCGGCTTTAATGTGGGCCACCTTTCTGCCCAGAACTCCCCAGACTTCCGGATCAGTGGTTTTATAAAAAACAATTGCCGGCACCCCAAGAATTCCTGCGAGATGACTTACACCGGAGTCATTTCCAATATAGAGTGATGCATCGGCAAGCAGGTTGGCCAGGCTTTCAACATTTTCCGGCCATTCCACCCATCTGCCTGTAAAATCCTTATGCATGATGGTTGTTTTTTCTGCAGGTCCTGCGATAAACCCTGTCTTTTTATATCCAAATCGTTGCAATTCATCAGCAAGAGCAAGATAAAATCGGGGCGAATAGTTTTTGGCAGGGCTTCCGCTTCCAGGATGAATCAGGGCATAATTACCTTTTTTTGTCCTTGGAGGAAAACAATCAGAAAGGTTTTTAGGAAGATTAACAGGAAAGTGGGATTGCATGGATTGACAGTGATAAAGTGCTACATGCATCCGCCTGGCTGGAAATGGGGCAATTGATGCAACCGGCAGCGAAGCATATTTTTTTAGAAGATTAACGACATCCTGTCCGGATGACAGCCAGAGTACGGCGCCGGCTGGATGGCCTATTTCCGGAGGAATTGCTTTTCCATTGAATAGATCAAGCAATTTTGAAGAATCCATGTCTATGAATGAATCAAGCAGGCCGAGATTAATGGCTAAACGCATATATTCCGGGCGGCCAATACCTTTAAAAAGGTAATCCGGCAAAATTTTTCGTAAACAGTTAATAGCGGGCCATGTAAGTATAAAATCACCGAGTGCCCCGCGATGGCAAATTAAGAATGTTTTCATACACAAATTACGCTATATATACTTTGCACGGCTATAAACTGCGCTTTTTGAAACGGTCAGGATTATAAGGAAAAATTAAACCACGAAGGACACGAAGGGGCACGAAGATTAGAATTAGTGCTTTTTATAATTTCTTTGTGTTCTTCGTGAGCTTCGTGGTGAAAAAAACATAATAAAAAAGCTCAGATTTTGACCGTTCACAGTATATCCAAATCGCCATACCATACAGGCGGCAGGTGTTTTCAAAAAGCGTCTCAATAACTTCCGTTCGGTCAGGGTCAAAAATGGGATCGCAAAGAAAGGAGTGTGTATCTATAGTTGTTTTCATCTGCTCAATTTTTATGCGACCTGATATAGCTTTCCAGAGCTTCCTTTGAGACCAGCCAGTTGCGTTTTAATTTAAATGCCGGGATTGACCCTCGCCTGGCCAGGATATTCAAATAATCCTTTGAATAAGGAGATATCCTTGCTGCTTCAGCTAAGGTAAGAAAGCTGGTTTTAACATCTGGAATAGCTTCTAAGTATAGATTTATTGTTCGCTCAAGGGCTCTGCCGACAAAAAAAATGAAGTCATCAGTTTTCCCGTGATGCCCTTTTTCAAGAATATCATAATATTTTTTTCTGTCATTTTTTAAAATCACGGCGGGGAAATACCCGTGCTTCATTAAAATTAAATTCATTAAAAGTCTTGCTGTTCTCCCGTTTCCATCAACAAAAGGGTGTATGGAAACAAGTTCATAATGAGCCATGGCCGCCTGGATAACAGGATGTTTTTCTTGATTGGCAAGCCATGTTACGGCAAATCGTTCCATAAGTTCCTGAACAAGCAAAGGGTCGGGGGGAGTATGACTCGATCCGCTGATTCTTACCTGGATATCCCGGTAACGCCCGGCATAATCATTGTCGATTTCTTTCAGTATCAGGGAATGAATCTCTTTTATATTTCTCTCTGTTATTTCGTGAGACGCTGATGCCAGCTCCTCTACAAAAATGATTGCTTCTTTATGATTAATAGCTTCCAGGTGTTCTTTTAATGATTTTTTTCCAATGGTTAAACCATCTTCGAGAACCAGAAGGGTTTCTTTTAAGGTGAGCGTGTTTCCTTCAATTGCATTTGAATTGTAAGTCCATTCAATGGTAAGATTATGACGCAGCCGTGATAGAACGACATCAGGAAAAGGCCGGTGCGAATCTATAATATTTTTTCCAAAATCAATACGGTCGAGGAGTTTATTTATACGATCGGATAACATGTTTAATATTCTATCAGATCATATTGTGATGTCAAGCAACAAGCACATATCCCAGCAATTCTCGGTGAAAGATCAACATTCTCCCCCCATAAAGTTTAATAGATATTATATAACTATCGCAACTGATTGTGAATAAAACTGAATGTTTGATGAATAGCAGCTATTCAAAGTTTAGTTTTGCTGTTTAAGGTTGGATATTAGATTAGCAAAAACTTTTTACTTATTATCTTTTATTTCTATCCATGGGTGTGGATTAAAATGCATTATCCTTCCATTTATATCTTCAATAGTAGTCCGAAAATATGGTTTTTCTTTAAGGACAACTTCAGGATTAATAGTAATCACTTGATCATAGCGATATTCTTTATTGCCCCCAATATTAATTTCTTTTTTTCCTAATAGATAGTTCGGTGATTCAATAGAAAGAGATTTTAATCCATAACCACTAACTGCCTTCACCCTATAAATTATCTTAAAATTGGCTTTTTTAACCTGCCTTATGCTTTTAGAGTCTCCATAAAATGATCTTATTAACATCGCAAAATCAGAAATTTCTTGATTCTTACTATTGTTGTTGGACGAAGCCGCTATGCGGCAGAAAAAAAATCAAAAATAGTGTATAACTCCTATACTTGTCCAATTTCGGGCACTTTTAAAAAAGGAGTATACCATGAATCAAACAGAAGTAAATCGATTTAAGAAACTCTATCAACGCCACCTGAGATCACTCAAACTTCAGGGCAAAAGTCAGAAAACCATTGATGCATACTCTCGGGCTGTCCGCCGAATCAGTGAACATTTTGATTGCTGCCCCGATCAATTGACCACTGAACAATTAGAAATCTATTTTGGAGAGCTGGTCGATAGCCACTCATGGAGCACAGTCAAAGTGGATCGAAATGGCCTGCAATTCTTTTGGAAGCATGTACTCAAACTTGATTGGCAATGGCTTAATATTATAAAGCCTCCAAAGATCCATACAATACCTGATATTCTTACCCCTGTTGAAATAGAGCAACTCATTGGGAAAACACGAAAACTGCGTTATCGTGTTTTTTTATTGACCACCTATTCAATGGGACTTCGTCTCGAAGAAGCCCTATCTCTTCAAGTCGCTGATATTGATACCGGGTACAAACAGGTTCATATCCGCAGGGGCAAAGGACATAAAGATCGGCTGGTACCATTGCCTGATCTCACTTTATTGGGATTGCGTGCACTCTGGAGTAAGCATCGTCATCCAAATTTGATATTTCCTAATGCCAAAGGCTCTCTTGAAACAATTCAACAGGCAACAACTCATATGGATAGAGGAGGTACACAAAAAGCTATGAAAATAGTGGTCACTGAATGTGGCATTAAAAAAAAGTCTCTATACACTCCCTTCGCCACAGTTTTGCCACTCATCTCCTTGAACGCGGCTTAAGCCTTCGTCATATTCAAGCACTACTCGGCCATGCCAGTCCTGCAACAACCGCACGTTATGCTCATCTGACTGATGTCACTGAAAAAGACAGCAGGATCACCATTAATGAGCTGATTAACACACTTCATGTCGACTTAAGGAGGGTGTAATCATGGAAATGGCCTCTATTATTCATCAATATTACAATGCATTTATGATCAAATATGCTGATACTGCATTACCTGGTCATCTGAAGGCAATGAATGCCATTCTTGGTTGCCGCACACCTGCTTCCGGTGAACTTTATGTGCAGTGTCCTGACTGTGGTCACGCGGAATGGCGACCTCTATCTTGTGGACACCGTAGTTGCCCGAAATGTCAGAACCATGTAACCAGCCAATGGATTGACCAACAACAGGCCAAGTTATTGCCTGTCCTTTATTTTATGGTTACTTTTACATTGCCATATGAACTAAGGTCATTGACCTGGTACAATCAGAAAACGGTGTATTCTATTTTTTTCACTTGTGTTGCCGGCACACTTAAGGATTTTGGTTTAAATCCAAAAAATCTGGGAGCAGAAATTGGTATGACCATGGCATTGCATACGAATAACAGAAAACTGGACTTTCATCCTCATATTCAT
>Ga0255424_1045_pt1 | contig 29961 bp, 31 predicted proteins | sample ANMaggSeSYBR02F3_FD_182670 | JGI IMG/M metagenome (GOLD analysis project Ga0255424, IMG submission 182670) | Sediment cell enrichment communities from methane seep in Santa Monica Basin, California, United Staets - ANME aggregate JGI... | ecosystem: Environmental > Aquatic > Marine > Cold seeps >... | reverse complement strand
CACCCGGTCGACACCCACCTGCCTGGCAATAGCCTCTGCCGTTAGCCTGTTGTCGCCGGTGATCATCACAGTGATGATACCCATTTCCTGCAAATATTTCACAGCCTCTGCCGAATGTTCCTTCAGGGTATCTGCCACTGCAATGACACCCATGATCCCGTTATCCTTAGCTATGAGCATGGCAGTCTTGCCGTCGTTCTCCATCGCTTCCATGCTATTGTTCAATGGCGCCGGGTCCATCCCGTTATCAGTCATGAGCTTCCGGGTACCAAGCAGCACCCTGCTCCCTTCATAGGTCACCTGGACCCCGTGTCCGGCGATGGCATTGAAATCCTGTCCGTTTGGAATATCAATTTCCCTGGCCGCAGCGCCTTTCACTATGGCCTCACCCAGCGGGTGCTCGGATCCCTTCTCGGCAACGGCAGCCAGCATGAGCACCGTATCTTCACTGACTCCGCCAACAGGTACCACATCTGTCAACTGCGGCTCACCCCTGGTCAGTGTACCGGTCTTGTCAAACACAATAGTATCCAGATTCTGTGCCGTCTCCAGCGCTTCGCCTCCCTTAATAAGAATACCATTCTCTGCGCCCTTGCCTGTACCCACCATAACTGCAATGGGCGTGGCCAGTCCCACCGCACACGGGCAGGCAATGACCAGCACCGTAATGGCAATCAGCAACGCTGCTAAAAACGGACTGGCAATCCCATAATTTGCAGCAATATCCAGCCTCTCAAACCCAATGAAGTACCAGTAAAAGAACGCAACAAGTGCAATACTCATAACTGTAACTATGAAATGCCCTGCCACAATATCGGCAATCCTCTGGATGGGTGCCTTGCTGGTCTGGGCATCCTCCACCAGTTTGATTATCTGTGCCAGTGCCGTATCCGAACCGACCCTGGTGGCTCTGTACTTGAACGACCCCGTCTTGTTGATGGTAGCACCGATGACCTCGTCGCCCATGTTCTTCTCCACCGGGATGCTCTCACCTGTCAGCATGCTCTCGTCCAGGGCAGAGCGTCCTTCTACTACAATGCCGTCCACAGGCAGTTTCTCACCGGGACGGACGACCACAATATCGCCCGGCTTCACATCCTCAATTGACACTTCACGCTCTGTTTTGTCCACCACGATGCGGGCGGTCCTGGCCTGAAGCCCCATCAGTTTTTTAATGGCCTCAGAAGTCTTGCCCCTGGAGTTTGCTTCCATGTAGCGCCCCAGCACAATGAACGCGATCAGCATCACCGCAGTACCGAAGTATTTGTGCTCGAATCCCGTGCCCAGGTCAAGGAACACACTGGCCGTACTGATGAGGTATGCCGAACCAGTGCCCGCCGCAATCAGCAGGTTCATGTCAGTAGCACCATGCATCAGCCCCTTGTAGGCACCTGAGAAGAACTGCCGTCCGGGCAGGAGCATTACCAGTGTGGCAAATATGAACTGGAAATAATCGTTACCTAAAAATCCCATAATACCGGGTATGGCATTTACCAGCGGGGCGATGTTCTGCCCCATCTCTCCGACGGATACCGGTACTGCCAGTATCAACGCGAGGATAAGGTTGCGCTTCTGGGATAGTATCTCCTTTTCCCGGGCTTCCCGCTCCCTGTCCGCATCCACACCTTTAATTTCCTCTGCGCCGTATCCGATATCGGTAACGGCTTTAATAATATCATGTACTGTTATTCGGCCAGGGTCGTATTCCACAGTACCTTTTTCAGTGGTCAAATTCACTGAGACCTTTAGGACACCATCCAATTTTCCCAGACCCCTTTCGATGTTCTGGACACATGAGGCACAGGTCATGCCTGTAACACCGATGGTGGTGGTCTCAATCCTGCCTGGTGGAGAAGGTGCGATTTTTGGACCTGCCGGTGGCGCCTCATCTTTTACTTCAGCCCCTACAGGCATGCTGGCCAGGCTTTCAGTCATAAGCTTCATACCATCCGGTGTGGGCACCGGACAGACCTCTACCTCTTCTAACACCTGGTATCCGGTGTCGCGCACCGCCTGTTTTATCTGTTCAAGGTCTATCTTTGAGGAATCATAGGAAACTGTGGCCTCGCCCGCTTCAATGTCAACCCTCACCATAGTGACACCGTCAAGGACCGCAATGGCATCATGGACCTGCATCTGGCAGTGCTGGCAGGTCATACCCTCTACCTTTATTCTCACGTCTTCCATTTAAAAACCTCCAAGGCTCTTGATAAAAATTATACTTTGTATCCGCTCTTTACTATGACCCCCTTTAAGATCCCTAATATCAATATTCTCAGAATCGTAATATACCTTTGCCTGTCCCGGCTCCGGGCTTACCTCCACATTCATGACACCTCCCAAAAAATAAACGTTGCAATCTATTGAAAAAGCAGGAACTAATTACGTATAATATACAAGAACATCTCAGATTGCATGAGAACTAAGATACAAAGGTCTTTTAGTTTACTCGGTTATCCACTGCTTGATCTGCTTGACATCAGGTATTTTACCAGCGACCTTCACCTCGCCGTCTATCACAACCCCAGGTGTCATCATCACACCGTAGTCCAGTATCCGGTTGATATCCTCGACCTTATCCACCTGGATGTCAAGACCCAACTCATCCACAGCCCGCTTAACATTATCAGTGACCTTTTTGCATTTTGCACAGCCAGTTCCTAATATTTCGATCTTCAAACTTATCCCTCTTTAAAATATTTCAATTATTGAGTGCTTCAATATTTATTGAAACCATAATACTTAAGTATAATCATTTCAATATGATTTGAAATACTATGCTGGATACATTATTATTTGCCGGAATTGATGCCCTTCGTGAGTACTTAGCCCTTCATGTGCTCCTGTGCCTGGTACCGGCCTTCTTTCTGGCAGGTGCCATTGCTTCCCTCTTTTCAAAAGAGTCGGTGCTCAAATACTTTGGCGCTGATTCGCCAAAATATATTACCTACCCGGTCGCTGCCATCAGCGGCGTAATGCTGGCGGTCTGCAGTTGCACAGTACTGCCGCTGTTTGCAGGCATCTACAAACGTGGGGCTGGCATAGGGCCAGCCACTACCTTCCTCTACTCGGCTCCCGCCATCAACCTGCTTGCCATCGTGTACACGGAAAAAATACTGGGTTTTGATATAGGAGTGGCAAGGGCCGTGGCTGCCATTGGGTTATCTGTTGTTATTGGGCTGACCATGTCAGTTGTTTTCCAGAATCACAATAAAATGCCAGGCTTTAAAACAAACGGTGATGACAGAAATATAAGGACCACCATTATTTTCATATTGCTGCTGGCAATCCTGGTCTTTGCAGGAATAGCGGCAACGATGTTAGAAAAAGCGGCAGTTATACTGCTCGTCCTGATAACCATTGCACTGTCATGGCTCTGGTACACCAGTGAGGAATTAAAAAGCTGGATGCAAGAGACCTGGTTCCTGGTAAAACAGATTACACCCCTGCTGTTTGCGGGAGTGTTCCTGGCTGGTGTCATAGTAGCCGTGCTGCCAGGTGAATTTGTTGCAACCCTGGTGGGAGGAAATAGCATTTCAGCTAACCTGATATCTTCGGTCTCGGGGTCATTAATGTATTTCTCCACACTTACTGAGGTGCCTATAATCAGTGCATTGACCAAATTAGGTATGGGCAAGGGGCCTGCACTGACCATGCTGCTGGCCGGGCCGGCTCTCAGCCTGCCCAATATGATCGTAATATCCAGGATAATGGGTACAAAAAGAACAGGTCTTTACATTGCCCTGGTGATATTTGCAGCCCTTGTATCAGGGATCATTTTTGGAAATATGGTTGCGTGATAGAGGTGAGATAAATGGAAACCATACAATGTTCCTGCGAATCCAGCAACGTGGGTATATTTTCCTGTGTCGGTGCAGCAAATGTGGGACAATTGAGAATAATCCTATATGGGACCATCAATCAGATTGTTAAGCGAGCTTTTTTCAGCTACCGCCTTGTTTACCAATCCACTCACATATCTCACTATTTTCAGGCACTCTCCCCTCACACATCACCTTACCGTTAACCACCACAGCAGGAGTAACAGCCACCCCATAGGTCATTATGCTCTCAATATCTGTTACGGGTATGACCCGAAACTCTGTTCCCAACACTGCTTGCACTACCACATTCATTGTATCATTGTACTGCTTTCCCCCGATACCCAGCACTTCGACCTTGTGCTTGAGACCTTTCCGGCAGTCAAAACATACTACTTCATCCCCTTCACGGTTTGTGGTAAAGGTCTTGTGACACACCGGACATGTGACCTCGTGCAGGCTGCTTTTCTTTTTCTTAAGGGCATAATCCACAAGGGCAGCATTAAAACAACTGCATCCTTCCTTTTTATCCATAAGTTCATACCTCGATCTCAATGGCCCTGCTTGGGCAGGTTACCTTACACAGCATACAGAGTTTACATTCATCCGGCTTGGTCGCAACACATACACCATCAAGTATTTCCAGGCTCCGGCTCTTGCACACTTTTACACAATCGCCGCAGCCGTTACATTTCGCTTCATCGATTATCAATTTAACCATGATTTCTCCATATATGTCAATTAAATAAATTTTTGGACTTAAGACATATCTTTACAAGTGCCAACATTACCGGCACTTCGATCAGGACTCCAACTACTGTTGCCAATGCAGCACCCGAGTTAAGACCAAAAAGCATAATGGATACAGCAATTGCCACTTCAAAATGATTACTCGCACCTATCAGTGCTGTAGGCGCTGCATCTTCATATGACAGACCAATTAATCTGGATATGCCGTAACCAAGGATAAAGATGAAAAACACCTGGATCAACAGCGGTACAGCTATCATCAATATGACTAAAGGTTCCTTAATGATCACGTCACCCTGAAGACTAAACAGAGTGATCAGGGTTATCAGCAATGCTAAAATCGCAATATTGTGCATCACCGGGGAAAATGTATTCTCAAACCAATCGGCACCTTTTCTCATAAGCAGCTCTTTTCTGGAAAAGTAGCCTGCCACCAACGGCACACCCACATATAATCCCACTGAGAGGGCTATGGTCTGCCAGGGCACTACGATTTCACCGATCCCCAATAACCATCGTGCCATGGGTGCATATAATATTAACATGACCAGACTGTTGATGGCAACCATGACCAGTGTATGACCCTGGTTACCTTTTGCCAGATAACCCCACACGAGCACCATAGCCGTACAAGGAGCAATGCCCAATAATACCATTCCGGCAAAGTATTGCGACGGGAGGTCCATATCTCCCATCAACGTAGGTGTAACGGTATCTGGTAAGAATGGAGTGAATATCACTTTCATAAAAACCCAGGCAAAAAAAAGCATTGTAAAGGGCTTTATCCCCCAGTTCACAAATAAAGTTAATAAAACAGGTTTGGGTGTTTTACCAGCTTTAATGACTTGTTTAAAATCGATTTGCACCATGATGGGAAAAATCATAAAGAACAGCAGAACTGCAATGGGCAGGGATACACTGTATAATTGCATTGAATCGATAGAAGTTGCCACTGCTGGAAATGTCTTGCCTAACAAAAGACCTGAAATGATACAGACAATGATCCACATTGTGAGATATTTCTCAAAGAATCCTAATTTCTTCTCGTCTGACATTTATTTGCACCAAATATCGGGTTTTTTATTATTTCAATGATTATTGAAATAATTACGTATATATTTTTCTAAAAACGACCGGGATACACTTATCAGTTGTAATGATGAGAGAGCAATATTTATACTATAACATGTCTAAATATATTTACATATATGTTGAGGATTACTATGTTAAAAATAATAATTTTAATCCTGGCTTTGATAGTAATTATGCAGCCTGTTACAGCCTCGGATTTACTTATCTATATCAGACCAGGGACCCTGGAGAACCAAACCGAGGGTTTTGTCTTGATGTATCCATTTGAAAATATAGTAGAACAAGGGCAGACTGTTACATTTAAGAATGAGGATCTGCACAGAAGACCATTTACCCTGGTCAGTGAAGAAAACCTGTTTCCTCCAAACATCCTGACATTCAGAAGAAGTTTATCCGTACAATTTGATGACCTGGGAACTTATAATTTCCATCTGGAAGAAAAACCGACAGTCACATTTCAGTTAACAGTTGTAGATTTCGATTCCGAAAACGAGTCTCAAGCAACCCAGTCCCCTCCCCATGAACAGGAAGTTGTAGAGGAAAATAATCCGTGGGCAGCCATGAAAGATATACCTGGTTTTTGCACACCTGCTACATTAATGATGCTTATTCTCGCTATCCTGATAGTAAGGAAAAAAGAATAGACTGAATTATTGAAAGCCTGAAACTAAAAATATTATTAAATGAGGGAAGGGCTGAATAATCACAAATTATGATGTATGAAATTACTCAGTGGTGATGTGTGTGCTGAAAAAAACCATTACTGTATTGATACTCCTTGCAATCATCCAGCCTGTCTGGGCCATTGACCCTGTCATCACGATAAATGTACCTGTAGCAGAGGAACCCACAGATGGGTTCTCTGTGTATCCTGAAGGAACCACCTTCCACCAGGGCCAGAACATCTCCTTTTTCAATAATGACAAGAACCGACGCTGGTTCACATTGATATGTGACAATAACATTTTCGTGAATGAGACCAGCGGTGAAGCTACAAATGAATCATACATGTCCTTCAGGCAGCGCACCTGCCTGCAGATCAATGAGCCCGGGGTTTACAATTTCCATCTGCTTGAAAAACCCACTGTCACCATCCGGATAACAGTGATAGGTGATAATTCCGGTGAGATAATAGATACCCAGGATATACCAAAGGATTTGCCGGATACTGAAAGTAATGATTTCTTTAAAGGTCTGGGTGAACTGCCAGGCCCTGGAATATTGACTGCCTTTATGGTGCTTATCCTTGCTTTTCTGACACATAGAACCAAGGAATAAGTCATCACAAAGATACAATTATGTAGATAGCCATCTATCTACACCCCCTTAAATACCAGGACGCTGATGAACCATGTTCTTACAATTTAAATCACAGGTTACCCAAGTCCTTACCTCTGCCCTTGAAGCAAACGGTCTGGAAGTAACATACCTGAGCCTTGAGGAGTCGATCCATGCAGATATTGCCTCATCGGTAGCGTTCAGGCTGGCTCCGGTATGCAGGAAAAGCCCGGCTGATATAGCCTCAATGCTGGCTGCATCCATCAATGTACCTGAAAACGGACTTATCGACAGAGTTGAAACAAAGGGGCCGTATCTCAATTTTTATTTCAACCAGACCTTCCTGGACCGGACCGTGTCTGCCATACGAGCACAGGGACACGATTACGGGAGCCAGACCGGGCGCGGAAAAGTCATTCTGGAGCACACCTCTGCCAACCCCAACGGCCCCCTGCACGTGGGACATATCCGCAATTCCATTATCGGGGATACACTTGGACGCATCCTGGAAAAAGCAGGGTATGAGGTGGAGACCCAGTACTACATCAATGACATGGGCAGGCAGATAGCCATTGTCTCATGGGCGCTGGATCATTTTGATTTTGATACTGAAAAGAAATCAGACCATGCCATCGCAGACATCTATATCCAGGCAAACAGGGTGTTGAACGACGAACCTGATAAAAAGGCCGAGATCGATGAACTGATCCAGCGCATCGAACACGGTGACCCGGACGTGGCAGAGCGCTTCAAACATGCCGTTGACCTGGCCATGGAAGGTATCAAACAGACCCTGGGGCGCATGAACATCCACCATGATTCATTTGCCTGGGAATCTACCTATGTCCGCAACAGCAGTGTCAGCACCACAGTGAGCCGAATAAAGGACACGGGCAGGACTGTCATTGATGATGGTGCCCTGATGGTCGATCTGTCTGATTATGGTTTTGAGAAAAAACTGGTGATACAGCGCAGTAACGGCACATCCCTGTACACAACCAGGGACCTGGCATACCACCTGTGGAAAGCCGGGCACTGCGACAGGATGATCGATGTGCTGGGAGCGGATCATAAACTGATATCCGGTCAGTTGAAGGCAGTGTTGAATGCACTTGATGAGAACGAACCTGAGATCGTGATCTTCGAGTTCGTATCCCTGCCCGAAGGCAGTATGAGCACTAGGCGGGGTAAGTTCATCAGTACCGATGAACTGCTTGACCAGATTAATACCCAGGCAATGGTGGAAGTGGAGAAACGCAGGCCTGACACATCTGATGATTTTAAGCAGGAAGTAGCGAACTTCGTGGGTATAGGAGCAGTCAGGTATGATGTTGTTAAGGTGTCACCAGAAAAATCCACGGTGTTTGACTGGCGTGAGGCACTGGATTTTGAGAAACAAGGTGCCCCGTTCATCCAGTACAGCCATGCCCGGGCATGCAGCATACTAGCCAATGCTAAAGGATCGGGTGTGAAGCTGGCAGACCTTAAACATGACATATCCGTACTGGTGGAAGACCAGGAAATCGAACTAATAAAACATCTGGCCCGACTTACTGCTGTTATCGATACGGCAGCTGTAGATCTAAAACCCCATCATCTTGCCACATATGCCAGGGAAGTGGCCGATTCTTTCAACCAGTTCTACAGGTACGTACCTGTGCTAAATGCCGAAGTCTCCCTGCGGGACTCGAGGCTGGTGCTGGTGGACTGTGCAAGGAATGTGTTATCAATTGTGCTTGACACTCTGGGCTTACATGCACCAAAAAGTATGTAAAGAAATACCGAAAAAGTAATTATCATTCTGCTCCTATCACAGGTGATCAGATTTTGAGGTCTACAAAATGAAATACCATGCCGAAGTTACCATCGGGCTAAAAAGCGGGATGCTTGATCCCGAAGCTACTACTATCCAGAAGGCACTTGAACACCTGGGATTTCCAACTGATTCACTGGAAATGCAAAAATGTTTTGTTCTCGAACTTGAGGCCAAATCCAGGGATGAGGCCAAATCCAGGGTGGATGAGATGTGCAAGCGGCTGCTGGCAAATCCTGTGATACATAATTTTGATATAGAAATAGAGGAATCAGGATGAAGATCGCTGTACTCCAGTTCGGCGGCAGCAATTGCGACTATGATGTGCAGTATGTGCTCACTGAGGTTGTGGGCGTGGATGCCGAACTTGTTTGGTACAAGGATGAACTAAAAGGATATGATGGCGTAGTAGTACCCGGGGGATTCTCGTACGGAGATTACCTGCGGGCAGGCGCTATAGCTGCCAGGGCACCCATTATGAATTCGGTCAGGAAGATGGCGGATAAGGGACTGCCTGTAGTGGGTATATGTAACGGGTTCCAGATACTGGTGGAATCCGGACTATTACCTGGTGCACTTATGACCAACTGCTACCCGAAGTTCAGATGTGATCGGGTCAACCTGAGGGTGGATAATAATACATCCCCGTTCACAAATTCTTTCAAAAAAGGCCAGGTCATCAGGATACCCATTGCACACATGGAAGGCAATTATTTTGCACAAGAGCACACCTTATCCGAACTTAACTCACAGGACAGGGTCGCATTCAGGTATGTGGATGAGCAGGGTAATGCTGCCAGTGAGGCAAACCCCAACGGGTCCAGTGAGAACATTGCGGGAATCCTTAATGAGCATGGTAACATACTTGGGATGATGCCTCATCCGGAGCGGGCATCTGAAAATATTCTCGGTTCCAAGGATGGCAAAAAGATATTCGACTCGATGGTGGAATATATTTCATCGTTTTAGTTATTGCTGGTATCTGGAAAGACTATATTATTCAGGCTTTGCATGACGTACGCGCTAACCTAATCATCCCATCTCACAGCACACCAAAAAATATCATTTCTAAAATATTAAAAATAATGCAATATTTGTGGGTTTAATGTGGATGTGAAGGCGACAGGGTGTGCGGGAATCATCACCACCACTACAAGGTTATGAATAGTACTTATTTAGTTGAATCAATGATTTTGAAGCGAGGGTTCGGGTGTGGGAAAAACTATTATAGGCTAAAATTAAATTAGGATATTATGAAAAACATCCAGTCCTTTATTGAAGGTAATGTCAATCTGGTAGGATACCGAAATATAGTAGAGGGTTATGCAATTAATAAAAACTTAAGTGGATTTATTTATAATGTAAATAAAAACACTGTAATGTTAATGGCTGGTGGGGTAGAATCTGCTATATCTGCTTTTATTCAGGATTTGGAAGCAACAAACACCAATGAAACTAAAATAAGAACTATTGAAATCGATAAAAATATTGTATTACCGTATCCTTTTGGTAGGGTCATTGCTGGCGAAATGCGGGAAATGGCTGAAAGATTTGATAAAGGTATTGGGATATTGGGTGAAATGAATGGCAAGTTGGATAAATTAAACAAGCTTGACAAACTCGATACAATGAATAATTCAATTGTTACGCTTGGGGATAAATTCGATCTGATGGGTAATTCGATTAATGATAATCTTAATACCCTACCCGAAAGAATAGCTGAAGCAATGAAAAGATAAAATTACCTCCTTTCCATTAACGCCGGGAATCCGTTCACGTTCTGCCAGTTGTATTCCACCTTTCTTTAATCCAAAAACCTGTAGTTATTGGTTTTATCCCTAATATTTCAAAATAAGTCTTTTATTTTAGAATGTTATCTTATAAGTATATACACACAAATATTTAGTGAGATGTTTAACAAGATCAAACGGTATATTAAAATCCTGCATGTTTTTCATAAATATAAACTTTACAGCATTTTATTAAAAGAATATAAGCAGAAAAAAGAATCTGTGGATCTTTGTACCTGTCCTATCGACTTTGAACGCAAGTCAAATTCCGTCAAATTGCGTATTGCATTTGAAGAACTGGGGCCCACATTCATCAAGCTCGGCCAGGCCATGAGCAAACGACCTGATATTATACCAATTGAATATGGCAAAGAACTTGAGAAGCTCCAGGAAATGGTAAAGCCCTATGATTTTGAAAGAATGCAGCCAGCATTAAGTTTGGGTTTCTGTCCAGGATCGAAAGAAACCGGGAGATATTCCATAGATATTTTTGATAAATTTAACACAGAGCCAATAGCCAGTGCCTCTATTGCCCAGGTATATGAAGCTGTATTGAATGGGGAGAATGTGGTGGTCAAGATCGCCAGGCCTGGTATGATGGACGTGATTAATCTTGACCTGGATATACTCTATGACCTTAAGTTCATCTTTGTAAAACTCCTGAGGATCAAAACCCAGATCGATATCGACGGTTTCCTTGAGGAATTTAAGATAATGCTTAACCGTGAACTTGATTACCGCAATGAAGCCCTCAACATGGAACGTTTTAGGGAGAATTTCAAGAATCTCAAACAGGTTCGCATCCCAAAAGTATACTGGGAACTTACAAGTGATAACATACTGGTAATGGAACATATCTATGGAGTGCCACTAAGGGATTTCAGGACGTTTAGTTTGGATAAAAGAAAGAGGATCGCAAAACTCATCTCGTCCAGCTTTCTAAGGATGGTTTACATTGATGGATACTTCCATGCCGATCCTCATCCCGGCAACATATTTGTCATGAAGGATGGCGGCATCGCATACCTGGATTTCGGCGCAGTGGGTAAACTGGACTCTGAGATCAAAAAGGGAATGTACTCGATCTTCTATGGTGTCTACATAAAAGACGTGGATCTGGCGGCCAGGGCATTCCTGAAACTGGCTCGTAAAAGCCCGGATGATATCGATATCCATGCCTTCAAGTGGGATGTTGACGAGCTTATTACCAGGCAGCACTATGGGAAGGGCGAACGCCATAGTGATGATTTTGTCAAACTTGCACTAAAATATGACCTGTCCCTACCCAGAACCTTCTCACTCCTGGAAAGGGCCCTTGTACTTATAGAAAGTACCTGTCTTGATCTTGACCCGGAATATAATATTATGAGTGATGTCAAGACTCTTTCCAAAGAGATCGCACGTTCAAAATATTCACCTGCCAGGTTGGTAGAAGATTTCCAGATGGAATGGGACAACTTCTATGACCTTATGAAAAATGTCCCAACTGGTATAAATGACATATTTGAAAGTGTGAAAATGTTTAAGGAGGCGAATGTAGTAAAACAGGAAAATGCCATTGAGAACCGAAGGTTCATAATCTCTATTTTTCAGAACCTGTCTATCACTGTTCTCCTGGTTGCATCTATAACCTTGCTGGTGCTGGGCCAGAAAGAACCTGATCTGGAAACCATCGGGCTTGTCGGTTTTGCAACCAGTATAATCCTGGCCGCTATAATGATCTTAAGAAAAAAATAAATATAGGATTTTATGGATATCCTACTTCCAGGGATTACCAAATCTTTCCTTAGACGTGATCTCTGATATCTCCCGACGTTCACCTGACCTGCTGCTACCTGCTGCAGGATAGCCAATGGCAACCACTGCCATAAGTTCCAGGGATCCAGGTGCATTTAGAATATCCCCAACTTCGTCCTTCTGGTTAAGTATCTCTCCCAGCCACACAGCCCCCAATCCCATACCATGTGCCGCCAGCAGCATGTTCTGTATGGCTGCACCACATGCCTGGATATCCTTTGTATGATCATACATCACATCCCTGTCAAGGAATACAGCAATAAGCAAAGGCGCACTGTGTACAATTGTGCTGTATCTGGTACATCCTGCAAGTGACCCTGCAATCTCCCTGTTCCTTACTACCACAAAACGCCATGGTTGGTTGTTGAGGCCAGAAGGAGCCCAGTGCCCCGCTTCCAGTATGTCTTCGATCATGCTGTCCTCAACCAGGTCACAAAGAAATTCCCTGATACTCCTGCGGGATCTGATAATGTCAAGTATCCTGGTTTTTTCCACCATAAACCTAACTCCAGGTTTTCTATTTACTTACCTGCGCAGTGCCAGCAGTACAGCTATCGACAAACCGACCAGACCTGCCAGTATCCCAAATCCAGGCTCTTCCCTGGTAGGTGACGTAACCGGTGTAGGTGTAGGTGTGGGCGTAGGGGTATAGCCAGGCCGTGGAGTCTCGCCAGGAATAGGTGGAGGAGTACCTGCTATGAATTCAGGTGAAGCGGATATCTCCTCACTTTGATAGCCCTGGAGGTCATGGAATTTTGCCGTTGCCTGAGGTAATTCATATGTACCGTTTTCACTTGCACTTATAATATAGGTCAGGCTGATGCTGTTCTCCTCACCGATTATCTTTGGTGATGTGGTATAGGTTTCTCCACTGACAAGAGTGACATTATCCGGTAATGGGTCGTTGTCAAAAATCTCTACACTGGCTTTAACGTCACCCACATTTGTGGCTGTGATAGTTACTGTTACATTTTCGTTACGTTCAACCTGTGTGGGACTGACGGTCTTCTCAAGCAGGATCTTTGAGCCGTGTACAATGATTTCAGGCTTGGTACATGTCTGGTCATACTCTATGCCGCCCACTTCCCATGTCGCGTCTGCAGCAGGAAGATCATAACCGTCCGTATCAGGTTTGATCGGTTTGATAGTATATTTGAAATCCCGATTCTGTCCGGGAGCCATATTAAAATTCCACTGTAGTGGGGAACTTCCGACCAGTTCAAAATAATTGGGAATAGAATCCCCCAATTCGATATTATTTACTGCGTAAGCGCCGTCATTTTTTATAATCAATTGCACAAAGGCTGTATCGGTCATGAAAATTTCGGATTTAGTAGTCTTTGTGATATTGATCATATTCAGGACTGTTATTTCCTTACCATCTGTGAAATTATGCATCTCATCCTTTTGGTCAATACCAGTCACATTTACGCTGATGTTATATTCAGTATCTTTCATGTGTGAAGGTATCTCCAACTCAAATGAAATTTGTGTGATCGATGCTCCATCTTCGATTATATCCTCAGTATAGTGAGTCTTTGTACTTGTGGTAAATGAATAAAACTCAAGTCCATCCGTATCAATGTAAATATCAACATCCTCAAGCGGTGCATCGCCTTCATTTTTAATGTTGATAGTAACAGGTATTTTGGAATTAGTTAACTTGAAAGTATCCTTGTCATCACCCTTTTTGGTTTCAACATCAATATCCAGATCAGGAAGACCACGAAGTGCTATTTCTATTTTTGCCCAGGGTTCATAGGTATCGTCCTGCCAGTGAATATCACTGTTTGGCATCAAGTCTACTACTTTAACTAATACTTCACCATCATACTTAAAAAAATCAAACGTAAGCATACTATCGCTATAAACCAACTCCCCATCTTTATAAAGATTTACTCCAACATATGGTGTCCCTATCTGGCCTTTGATATCAGTTCTTGGAAAATCATATGCTTCAACTGTATAGATATCATTGTCAAAAGTCTCTCCCCAATATAATTTATCTGACTTTTCATCAGTCCAGTATATCAAACCATCGTTTTCCCATGCCTGGACCAAAAGACAGGAACTTGAAATATATAGTAGAACGATTAATATATATTTTAATAATATTGTACATTTCATACTCATAGTAGACACCTTATTTTTTATAATAATGTGGATACTTATACTACATATCTTTTTTTATACTTATATTGAAGAGTTACAGAATATAGCCAATAAATTAGTAACCTGTGGCTATAGCAAGGTTCATGGCAGAACTTTCAAGATTGGAATTACTTCTGACAATGAAAACGATGTTACCATTATTCCAGATGATCTGGTATTTGGGTAATTGATTCCTGTATTCTGTTATTCTTGTGGCATCATGTCCATTAAAGAACAGGGGAGTGAATCTATCTCCGATAGCGAGTGGTTTATAATTCGCTTTGTAGTTTAAAATAAATTCAGTTGCTGATGAGTCTGAATCCAGTTCAATAATATCTAAAAACACATCTAAATTATCCTCATCCCGATAAGCACCTTCTTTTAATTCGATGATCTTTTCAGAAAATTCATTATAATCATTGATTGGAGGTGATCCTAAATATTCATATCCAGAAGGTAAATTCTCAACCATGACCATTGAATCAAGGCTAAAATTGTCCTGGTCTATACCTGATGAGGTATTATCTGAATTGTCAATGATCTCAGTATCTGTACCTTCAATACAGCCAGATAATAATATAATTGAAATTAATAGAATAGAAGCTACTGTTTTTTTTGGATTATACATAAAGATTCCACTTGTTATAATTGATTAATGTTGACGATTAAATTTAGTAAAAAAAAAGAAATTGAAGGGATTAAAAAAATATCCCTTCATCTATATTGTTGATTTATTCGCGCTGTCTCAGTACCAGATAAGCCACTGCAAGCAGACCTGCTATAGCGAACACAGCCTCAAATCCAGGCACCTCATCTTCTGTAGGCACTTCTGTGGGGACTTCGGTCTCACCAGTATCAGCAGTAGGTCCTTCGGTCGGTGCTCCAGGTTCAACTCCGGTTTCGTTAGTTGGTTCATCTGTAGCCACTTCGGTTACAACTGCTGTTGGGGCTTCGGTTGGTCCTGGGCCGCCGATGATTACTGTTTTCACAACTGCAGCGAAATCATCGTCGTCATTGATCCTGACTGAGATACTGTCTCCGAATATATCTTTTACACCATCGGATGTAAGACTAATTTCATCATCTGAATCTTCCAGCTCTATAGTAAGAGTTGGATCAGTACCCAGATCGATTTCAAAGTCGGAGAATAAGTCAGTATCACCATCTTCAATTAGCAGTACATCCATGGAAATCAAGTCTATATTGTTGATCTTTACCATATTTGTATTCATTCCTGCAAAGACAGTCTCAACTGTGAAGTTCATTACTTCATCGTCTTCGTCACCATCGTCATCCAGATCGGCTTCGAATACGAAAAATGGATCCTCATCATCTGAATCAGTTGTTACAACCTCGTTGCCTATTTCTTCACCATCTTTGGATAGTGTCATCCACGCTTTATTACCATCTACATCAATTTCCATTACTGAAATGCTCATACCTTCAGCTAAGGATAATGATTCGCCAACCCTCAGGAGATAGTCATCATCTTCATCATCATCCTGAAGTTTTTCACATATCCACCATTCACTGGTATCATTGGCTACTACATAGTAAGCAGCACCCAGCCAGGCAACATTCGCGTCACCTTCATCTGTTTGATAGATTGTAGTTGTATATTTGAAATTGGCAGCATCAATGTCCAGATTGGTATCAATGTACATATCTAAAGTTTCAGCACCGGCTTGTTCATCGATATCATAGTACAATAAGCTAGGATTGTCAGCAGATGTCAGGTTTATCGGCCCTGGTACACTACCTACAGCTCCCATCAGTTCATACGTTCCTGGTTCGGTGATAGTTGTAACTACTGCTGCATAATTATCGTCTTCATTGATCCTGATTGAAATACGGTCTCCGAATATATCTTTTACACCATCGGATGTGAGACTAATTTCATCATCTGAGTCTTCCAGCTCTATAGTAAGAGTTGGATCAGTACCCAGATCGATTTCAAAGTCGGAGAATAAGTCAGTATCACCATCTTCAATTAGCAGTACATCCATGGAAATCAAGTCTATATTGTTGATCTTTACCATATTTGTATTCATTCCTGCAAAGACAGTCTCAACTGTGAAGTTCATTACTTCATCGTCTTCGTCACCATCGTCATCCAGATCGGCTTCGAATACGAAAAATGGATCCTCATCATCTGAATCAGTTGTTACAACCTCGTTGCCTATTTCTTCACCATCTTTGGATAGTGTCATCCACGCTTTATTACCATCTACATCAATTTCCATTACTGAAATGCTCATACCTTCAGCTAAGGATAATGATTCGCCAACCCTCAGGAGATAGTCATCATCTTCATCATCATCCTGAAGTTTTTCACATATCCACCATTCACTGGTATCATTGGCTACTACATAGTAAGCAGCACCCAGCCAGGCAACATTCGGGTCACCTTCATCTGTTTGATAGATTGTAGTTGTATATTTGAAATTGGCAGCATCAATGTCCAGATTGGAATCAATGTACATATCTAAAGTTTCAGCACCGGCTTGATCATCGATATCATAGTACAATATGCCTGGATTATCAGCAGATGTCAGGTTTATCGACCCTGGTACACTACCTACAGCTCCCATGAATTCATGCGGAGCTGTCACTTCCACAGCACCTAATGCCGATGGCACCATTGCCGTAAACATGGTAAGCACCATGAGCGCAGTTAATGTTACTGCGGTTATTTTCTTATTCATTTCTTTTCCTCCAAATTAATTTTATTGGTTATATCTACCCGCTGATGCGGGTCTCTATTAGAGTGACCGTATTGAATGTGCCTCATAAGCCCCCCTCAGGCAGCCTAACAGAGACACTGATCCGCCTGCATTATTGCGAACCCATTGGATTCGACAATTGTCGCAACCGGTTTCATCACCCTCTTAATCCCGTCATACGGATTATAAGTAATCTATAAGTTATTACCCTTTTAAATCTGTTTTGGTCGAATTTTGCTCAAAACAAGCATTCAGCTCCATTGTGACCAACGAAATAGAGTACACATATTGTCGAAGTAATGCCCCGGATTTCACGCTCTGGTTCAATGAACTATTCTAACAGGTACGCTTTTATCATCCAGATAATCCTTGACATCCCCCACAGAATATTCACCGAAATGGAAGATACTTGCAGCCAGCGCTGCATCTGCATGTCCATCGACAAACGCATCGAACATGTGCTCTGGCCCTGCCGCTCCTCCCGAGGCGATCACCGGAATATTGATCGCATCAGATACAGCCTTGGTAATAGGTAGATCATATCCGTCATACGTACCGTCCCTGTCCATACTGGTCAGCAAGATCTCACCCGCACCCAGCCCTTCCACCTGCATGGCCCACCTGAGGGCATCAATACCAGTAGGAGTACGGCCCCCGTATATCACCACCTCATACCATGCAGGTGTGCCGTCCTCCAGATCGATGATGGTCTTATCCCGTCCATCTTCGATATCCAGGTTCCGGCGGCAGTCAATCGCTGTTACGATACACTGGGAACCAAATATCTTCGACGATTCACTTATCAGGGCCGGGCGCTTAACTGCTGCCGTATTAATAGATACCTTATCTGCGCCCGAACGCAGTAAGGACTTTATATCTTTAATCGAATTAATGCCCCCGCCCACGGTCAGCGGGATGAACACCTCATCGGCAGTGCGCTCTATCACATCTATCATAGTGGAACGCCCCTCATGGGATGCAGTAATGTCCAAAAAGACCAGTTCATCAGCTCCCTGGAGGTTATATTCCTTGGCCAGTTCAACCGGGTCGCCTGCCCTGCGCAGGTCTTCGAACTCGATCCCCTTGACCACACAACCGCCAGCCTCATCAAGGGTAACGTCCAGACACGGTATTATCCGTTTTGTCAGCATCGGTCTTCCTTCACCTTGTTATTCATGCCCATTTATCTAATCAGGGAAACATATTTTAGAATTAACATTCATTCATGAGCATCATATCACATTAAGCATACTACTTTAAACATACTGTTATTATGGAGGATTCAAGATCAATGTCAAATTTCCCTGTTGATAAGCCCGTCCTGGTCACCTGCGGACTGCCGTATGCAAACGGTGAATGCCATATAGGACACCTACGTACATACATTCCTGCCGACATCTTTGTCAGGTCCCTGCATAAGCAAGGACTGAAAACCATTTTTGTATGCGGTTCAGATACCCACGGCACACCTATAGTTGTCAGTGCCGAACAGACAAATACCACTCCTGGTAAACTCATAGAGAAATACCACCATCATTTTGACGAAGTATTTAAGAAACTGGGCATCCGGTTCAACTTCTTCGGCACTACAGACGGGGCTGTAAACCACAACCGTACTAATGATATTGTTAACAGGTTGATCGAGAACAATTATGTATATCCCAAAACGATCGATCTGGCATACTGCAGCCATTGTGAAAGATCTCTGCCTGACCGTTATGTGGAAGGTATCTGTCCCTACTGTGAATCACTTGCAAGAGGTGACGAATGCGACCAGGGATGCAACAGGCACCTGGAGCCGGGGGAGATACTGGAACCGATATGCAAGATATGCGGGAACAAGGCAGAATACAGGGAACAGGAACACTTCTTTTTTAGATTATCATCATTCAAGGATTTCCTGCTGGAATACCTGGAAACCCTGGGGGGGACATCCAATGCCCGCAACTATGCCAGGGAATGGGTGAATCAGGAACTCAGGGATTGGTGCATCACACGCAACCTTGAATGGGGCGTGAGGTTCCCAGGCCATGACGAACTGGTAGTATATGTATGGGTAGATGCCCCAATAGGATATATCTCATTCACAGAAGAGTACTGTAATAATGCCGGATTGGACTGGAAACATATCTGGCAGGGTGATTCCAGTATCATTCACTTCATTGGCCTGGATATAGCATACCATCACTGCATATTCTGGCCGGCAATGTTAAAGGGTGCAGATTATTCACTACCCCAAGCGGTAGTGGCCTCAGGCATGGTAAAGATCGATGATAAGACCTTCAGTAAGAGCAGGGGTTATGTGGTCTGGGTGAACGATGACTACCTGGACCATGGATTCCACCCAGACCTGCTGCGCTATTACCTGGCCAGCTACACATCACACACCAAGGATCTGAACTTCTCATGGAAGGTGTTTAAGGAAAAAGTAAATAACGAACTTGTAGGTTCACTGGGAAATTTCCTTTACCGTACGCTGCATTTTACGCATAAGAATTTTGGTGGGGTACCTGAGGGAGTTGTATCCGACAAGGTGCTGGATGAGATACGCAGCACCATCCGTAAAGTGACCGAAGCCATGGAAGAATATGAGTTCAAGAAGGCAATTGACATAATAATGGGTCTATCCGCATATGGTAATACATACTTCCAGTCAAACGAGCCCTGGCACCTGATCAAAAATGACCCGGATGCCTGTGCAGGGGTGGTCAAGGACTGCCTCCAGGTCGCAAAGGCACTGGTACTGCTGTGTGAGCCTGTTATACCAGCTAAGATGAATGAGGCGTGGGGTCACCTGGGGCTGAAAGGCGATGTCAGCCAGATGAAGTATGACGAAGGGCTGGTGGAACTGAAATCGGGAAGGCCCCTGCCAAAACCTGCAATCCTGTTCACAAAGATAGATGATAAGAAGATAGACGAGATGGAGGTTATTATGAACAAACGAATAGCTGAAGCAATGGCAAAAGAGGGAAAGGCCGCACCGCAGGTCCCCATTGTTACATTTGAGGAATTCAATAGAATGGATATCAGGACAGGGACCATAGTTTTTGCTGAAGCCATTAAAGGGTCTGATAAATTACTAAAACTCCAGGTCGATATCGGAGAGGATATCCCAAGACAGGTGGTGGCTGGTATTGCCCTGACTCATGTGGCCGATGAACTGGTGGGCAGGCAAATTGTCCTGCTGGCAAATATGAAACCTGCCAAACTGTTCGGCGTGGAATCCATGGGAATGATACTTGCCGCTGATGCAGACGGGGCAGTGCTGCTGCAGCCTGAAAGTAAAGTGGAAAACGGCACATTGATCAGATAAAAACCATATATGAAAAAGAATGGGGCTTGACGGATCGGAGGGGATGGATACGATGCCGTTTAATGCCCCAATGTTAATTATATTAGTAACAACTTATTCATAATGTTTTCGATTGGTTTTATGCAGATCAAGAGATAAATAATAATTATCAAAATTGTATCATTTAAGTAAATATCTTAATATCAAGTAGATATCTTAATATAATGATTCTTAGCATATCGAAATTTGGTGAAATAAATGGAAAATGAATGGAAGATGGACCTTGATATCCCTGACATCGGTTCGCTGATAACATTACTCAGCGCTGCTTTATCTGCAGCCATTATGGGTGTGGGTAATGTTTTATACGTGGTAATAATGGTGACCACTGCATATGAAGCAAAAGGAAAAGAATTCCTGCTAAGTTTAATAAACCCTCAAGCAAACCTTACATTCGAAGCACAATTTGTCCTGGTTGTAGGGACCCTGCTGATAATATCGGCAATTTTTTTCTTTATTACAATGTTGGTTTCTATCTATGAGACGTATGCGGTATCCAAAAAAGAAAGGAGCGGACGCATGATAATAGTGTTTGTATGTTTCGCACTTTCCCTCTTAGTCTTAATATTAGCATTGTTTTACACGATGTCATTTAGATATTTTATTTATTAGTAATGAGGCGATAAAAATGGGCAAGATCAGTATTCACGGTAATATTCAGGAAGTCCCGAAAGTGGAGGAAGTGGACGAGTCCAAACAGATAATGAAAGCCAGGATCGAGACCAAGACCCACAGGGTATTGTATCCCTTTACAGCCATTGTGGGCCAGGAAAAGATGAAACGTGCCTTGATCCTGAATGCAATAAATCCTTCCATTGGCGGAGTATTGATAAGGGGGCAGAAGGGGACTGCCAAATCCACTGCAGTCAGGGGTCTGGCTGAGATACTGCCTGAGATCGAAGTGGTCTCGGGATGTACATATAGCTGCAATCCCCGTGACGAGGATAAATTCTGCTGGGAATGCCAGATACGCAAAGATGAGGGGACGATCACTACTGAAAAACGTCTCATGAAAGTAGTTGACCTGCCCGTGGGTGCCACAGAGGACCGTGTGGTAGGTAGCCTGGACATAGAAAAGGCCGTTACCGAAGGTCTCAAAGCCTATGAACCAGGCATACTTGCTGAGGCAAATGGCGGCATCCTGTATGTGGATGAGATAAACCTGCTGGATGATTTTGTAGTGGATGCACTCCTGGATGCGGCAGCCATGGGCGTGAACACCGTAGAAAGGGAAGGGGTAAGTGTAAGCCATCCAGCCAAGTTCATAATTGTCGGGAGCATGAATCCTGAAGAGGGGGAACTGCGGCCCCAGCTGCTGGACAGGATAGCGCTCCAGGTAGAGGTGGTGGGTATCCAGGACCTGGAACAAAGAGTAGAGATCGTGGAGCAGACCAATAGATTTAATGACGACCCTAATGGTTTCAGGAAAGAGTTCCAGTCAGAACAGGACCGTATAAATTCCCGGATAGTAAAGGCCCAGCAGATGCTTCAAAGGGTGGTTACGACCAGGGATAATCTCCAGACCATAGCCGAGATATGTATAGAATTCAATGTTGATGGACACAGGGCAGATATTATGATCGAGAGGACCGCCCGTACCAATGCGGCATTCGAAGGAAGGGACCGGGTCACCAATGAAGATATTGTGGAAGCTGCCGAGATGGTACTGCCGCACAGGATGAGAAAGCGGCCTTTTGAGGAGGAAGAGTTCAGCGTCGAACTGCTGAGACGACTGGTGGAAAAATGAGCGATATCATTGCCGGGAGGATGCGAAATAACCTGAAAAAGGAATACGGCATTAAAATGTTCCATATCGGCAAACCCCTCCTGGCGATCAGGATACCAAAAACTGAGATCAATGAGTTCGACAATGACGATTCTGACTGTATCAAAGAACTGCTGGTGGATTTAAAGGACCAGATCCATCTGGATGAGGTGATCCATGCCTACATTATAGCAGACAAGTCCTATGTAGTGCTGGACCCATACGATATTTTCTGTGAGGTTTTCGATGATGTTCCTATCCCGAAACGTAAGAGACCCGATGCGATTCCGGTGATCGAAACAAAGCCTGTAACAAAGATGGACCATCGCACTCCCATATACCGTACACCCACCTATGTGGCCCCGGTACCAAGAACACCCGAGTTAATAGCACAAGTATACCAAGCCCCAGGTGATAAAAAGCTTGAAGTTGTGGAGGAAACTGAAATTGAAGATACGGAAATTGGGGCTAAATCAGATGAAAAGATCGTAAGAAATATCCTCAGTGACTTTGCAAAAACACGAAAAAAGAAATTGGTCATCGGCCAGATGAAGAGCGGTAGGCGGGCAGAGGTCCTGACCAAAGGAAAACGGGGCAGGTATGTGAGATCCCGCCTGCCTGACGGCGAAGTTACCGATATTGCAGTGGCCCCAACCATCAGGGCGGCGGCACTGCATGCTGAGAATGGCAAGATCAGGGTAAAGAAAAGCGATTACAGGGAGAAGGTCAGGCGCAGGCGTATTGCCACGCTTATTAATATTGTGATGGATACCAGCGGCAGCATGGATGAAATGGATAAGGTGGATATCACCCGCAGCGTGATAGTGGCGTTGTTAAAGGATGCATACCAGCGGAGGGATAAGGTATCGCTGGTCACGTACAGCGGCCGGAAAGGCGAACTGGTACTACCCTTTACGTCATCAGTGGAACGCGCAAAACGATATCTTGAGACAATTCCATTCGGTGGTACCACTCCGCTGGCTTCAGGTATCCTGATGGGACTGCACTCCCTGCACAATGAGATCAAGAAGGACCCATCCACGATTCCCATAATGGTTCTGGTAACGGATGGTAAGTCCAACGTGCCCCTGGAAGTGGGCGGCAATATCCGCAGGGAACTTTCCATGGTGCTGCATTATGTGATAAGCGAAGGAATCCATGTGCTTGTTGTGGATATGAGCAGTCACGGTTCAAAACTTGCCAGCGAGATAGCAGAAGAGGTGAACGGTAGATATTACCAGCCCGAACGTCTGAATAAAGAAACACTATATAAGGCCATCAGCGACCAGAGGGATGATGCATCATATTTTACTAATGTTTAGGAAATAAGTCTTGTAAAAATTTTTGGAGTAGGGAACATGGGTGTGGAATTGGGCGATATCTTTGAAAAACACGAGATCCAGTTAAGTGACTTGGCCGGCAGGGTAGTGGCCATTGATGCTTTCAATACCCTGTACCAGTTCCTGAGTATAATCAGGCAGAGGGACGGTACGCCACTGATGAATTCAAGGGGTGAGGTGACCTCACACCTGTCAGGGTTTCTGTACCGCACCACGAACCTTGTGGAAGCTGGCATCAAGCCGGTATTTGTATTCGACGGCAAGCCCCCGGATTTCAAGGCCCGGACCCTGAAGGAGAGGTCGAAGACCAGGGATAAGGCTATGTACCGCTGGAAAGAGGCTGTGGCTGCGGGGGAGGAGGAGGAAGCTTTTGTACATGCTCAGGCTTCGTCACACCTGAAAGAGGGCATGGTTGAAGATGCCAAGACCTTGCTTGGATTTATGGGGATTCCTGTGGTGCAGGCTCCCTCGGAAGGTGAGGCGCAGGCTGCCCATATGGCACTGGTGGGAGATGCAGATTTTGCTGCATCCCAGGACTATGATTCACTGCTGTTTGGTGCGCCCAGGGTGGTAAGGAACCTGACCGTTACTGGAAAACGCAAGCTTCCGCGTAAGAATATCTATATTGATGTGAATCCTGAGATCATTGAACTTGAGGATGTATTGTCTGCCAATGGCATCACCAGGGAGCAGTTGATCGATATTGCTTTGCTTGTGGGTACTGATTACAATCCCGGGATCAAGCGGGTTGGACCTAAAACGGCTATTAAATTGATAAAGGAGCATGGTGGGATTGAGGCGGTGCTGGTTGAGAAGGGGGAGGAGATTGAGAATTTGCAGGTGATCAAGGACTTTTTCCTGTATCCTGATGTTATTTCTGATTATGAAATTTCGTGGAAGTCCCCTAAAGAGTCTGAGATCACTGATTTTCTCTGTAACAGGCATGATTTTTCCGAGGTCCGGGTGAAGGGTGCGGTAGGCAGGTTGGTGGAAGCCTCGGATGCGGGCCAGCAGACACTTGACCAGTGGTTCTGAAATGCTGCGGGAGGAGTGGTCTATTGTAGTGGTTTTTTAAAAATTTTTCACCGCAAAGGACGCGAAGACCGCAAAGATAAATTTGTGTGTAAGTTCGATATTTTTCACTATCTCAATCCATTTCGGTCAAGATATTTTACCCATTCATTAAGATCATGGTGCTGTAAGGAATGCTTGAAAATTTTGGGAAGAGTTCAATGCGAAATAATTATGGGACTACACAGTTTGATGGGAAAGGAATGTGTAAAATATTATGTTTGATGAAAGACATGCGGAATGTGAGCTTAAGACATTTTATGCCAATTTGGTAAAAACTCAATGATAAAGAAAACCAAATAAAGTATAAGACAAATTAATACCTATAAACCAATTGAAATTGCCGAGGTTACAAATGCCCAAAATAACTGCATATATCGAAAAAGATGTTGAAACCGGTTTATATGTAGCAATAGTACCGGGAATCCCAGGAGCCCACACCCAAGCTGAAACACTGGATGAACTTCACGACAATCTCAAAGAGGTATTGGAGTTATGCTTCGAAGAGATGGAGCCTGAAACAAGACACCATTTGCCTGAATTTGTTGGAATCCAACAGGTTGAGGTGACCTGTTGACCCGGCTTAAGGTAATTAATTCCACAAAATTGGAAAAACTACTACTCAAATTAGGATTTAAGAAAATTCGTCAAAAGGGGAGTCATGTATTCTACAGGCATCCTGACGGCAGAACCACAACAGTCCCTCATCACAGCGGAAGGGATTTAGCACGTCCGTTAATAAAAGAGATTCTAAGGGAAATAGAACTCAGTGTTGATGAATACAATGAAAATTTGAAGAAATTGTGACTGCTTATTGGAATAACTACACATTTGCCTCGCAAGGAGCAATGACATTCTCTTCAAAAGAATCAAGCAAGCAGATTAAACCACAAATACAGAACTGATATCAGTGGAAATAATAGTGAATAAAGGATGAAGCAAGAAATGTAGATATACCATAGATGAGTGCGATAAATCAGTTATATTGGGAGTGGATTGATCATGAAAATATATATTGCAGGGCCGCTTTTTTGCGATGCAGAACTTGAATATAATGAAAAGCTTGATAAATTTCTGTCAGACTTTGGTTTTACTACGTTCCTTCCCCAGAGGGATGGGTACAAGCTGGTAGAGCTTGAGAAGAAGGTCGGCAGATCCGAAGCTTTGAGAATTATTTTTGAAAGGGATGTCCAGGAGATAAAGGATTCTGATGTGGTGGTGTTTAATATGGATGGCAGGGTACCAGATGAAGGGGCATGTGTTGAGATTGGGATTGGGTATGCACTAGGGAAGGAGTGTATAGGTCTGAAGACTGATGTGAGGGGTGTGTTTGACAGTGCTGATAATCCGATGGTGCTGGGTGCACTAAAGTTTCGGGTGGCTGGGAGGTTGGAGGAGGTTGGGGAGATGCTGGTGGAGGAATGGGATTGAAACTATGGGAAATGGAATGTTAATAATGAAATGTAGAGACGTGGTTTGAATACACTCTTACTGTTAAAGGAGTAGTCAAAAAGATGGGATGTGAGATATTCGATCACAGAAGAACGTAGATAATCCTATTATCAAGGTGAATATATGATCAAAATTGAAAAATTCAAAGAAACTGTACATGTCCGAAGTTATCATCCTGATGTGGATGTGGAAGATGTGGTTGAAGTAAAAAATCTTCCTTTGGTTAGATTTTCCTCTCATGAACGTCCTTTTTTTATGTTTGAGAACCATTGCCAGAATCCTGACTGTGATTGCAACGAAACCGTTCTCGCTTTTAACGAAATAGATGAGACGGGTGCTCAAATTACGAGTCCAATAACATTTGATATAACTCTGGATCATTTTACGTGGCAGGAGAAAAGAAAAATAAAACGGCCAAAAGAAATTCAATCTCTCATTGATGAGTTCGTTAGCGATCTCCCTGATGAAATGAAGAGTGAATTTAAGGAGCATTATAACAATACGAAGGCAGAGTCACGTAATATGGCAAAGTTCGAGTTGCCTGTCGAAGATGTCTATGCTGGAAAAATGGTGTCGTACACTGACGTTTTTGGTGATGATGGAAGTATATTGTCCGGGGGAACAGGAGTTAGTTTCCTTGTCGAATATGAAGGGGTAAAATTGTTTGTCGATGACCAGTATTGTATTGATCCCAAGTGTGATTGTGATGCGGTTCGCCTTATTTTTCTAAAGGTAGATGAAGGAACCGGAATTGCTTATGACATGTTTGCCATTAGAGTACCTTTTCAGAATGAGATCGAAATTGAGGATAAACTTGCCAGATATACAAAAGAAGAGATTGAAATGATATATGATCACTGGCTGAAGTCTGATCCAGAGATTATGGACATCTTGGAAACTCGATACATGAAGATGAAAAGGGTTGGCCAAAGTTTAGTTGAAAGGCATCCCTCTAAGAAGCCGCATAAGCACACTGCGGGTGTTGGGCAAAAAAAGATCGGTCGTAATGATCCATGTCCATGCGGCAGCGGAAAAAAATATAAGAAATGCTGCGGTAAACCAAAATGAGCCTGAAATAATCAGATCTACCACATACATTCACCTGGCACAGTTCCAAAATCTAGTTATTTCAACAATTATATTAGACGCAGATTGAAGGTTACCGTTCACTGTTTCACCGCAAAGAGCGCAAAGTTCGCAAAGACATTGTAACCTTAACTTTGCGTTCTTTGCGGTACAGTATTTCATGAATTATATATTTCAACAGCCATGTCCACCACCGGCAGCAACCAACAACAACCGAGGCCGCCGCCCACATATCTAGCAACCAGGCGCAGGGTGTGGGGCTAAGCGTGAGGAGCGGCCGGGTGGGCAGGGCAAGCGAGTGGAAATGTCGGGAGGCGGGAGAGGGAAGGAAGGAATAGTGCTGGATTTCTGCAGAAATTAACCCGCAGATGCAACCTTAAATCAGCGTAAATCTGCGTGACCTGCACGCCCTTCGGGCATAGCAGGCACTCAACTCCGCAGGAGGTGAGTGTATCAGCGTCTTGAAAATAACTGGAAAATTGGACAGTGTCCATTCACCTGATCTTTACATATCAAAAGAAAATACCTGTGCCACGGCGGTAGGTTCGGTTTCAGCGAACAGGGCAGAGGGGACGCAGGTGGTTTAACGAGTTCCGGAAAGAAAGCGGTGCTTCCATTACGCAGCAGGCAGCACCGTGCTCTATCACCACCCGGAATGTGCATTGAGATTTCAATGGCCTGCGTCTTTGAGTTTGCCTATATTGCCCAGGAAATGGGAATTGCATATCTTGCGATTGCGGGTGGGTGGAAGCAGCAAAACGCGCCGCCTTCGGCGTGGTTGTTGCCCGGGGTCCGGCTGTTTGGACCGTGCATCGATATTTTACTAAACTCCCAAATGATTGATAGGTTCCTTTCATTAGTTCAAAGACCAAATGATATAAACTATGAATACAGAACTGATATAGTGCATAATAATATGATCGAAGATACCTATTCAGTAGTCTGGAAACTTGAAACTCAACTGATTATTAAACCAAGAATTATTATTCAGGAAGAATCAGGAGAAAAGATCAATGAACAAAGAAGAAAATACCTCGTGCAGGGTTAGAGTTGTCGGCAGGGATGACAAAAACAGGCCGATTTTAGAATTTTCTGGTGATGAGGCCGAATGTGGGAGTGTGCTTTCTGTCCTGGCAGACAAAGAGGAAATAATTATACGAACAAAAAATTCAGAGTATCAATAAAATTATTCCTCTTGATGAATATTTTAATTTATTATGGACAGCAAGCGGGTTTTTGGTTGCAGATTTCGCAGTTCATGGGGAATCAACTCAAATTGGATGAGTTTTGACATTATGTATTAATCGGCATTCATCGGGATGTTATTTAATGTAATGTGTCTATAGTATAGGATAGATGAGACGTGAAATAGATAATGTACTATTGGGCCAGATTCTTACAAGAAATGAAAGCCGGGAAAATTTATTATCTGAATTCGCTACGAAAAGTTCTGACAGCACCCGCAGAATTGAAGAGCCTGATGAAGTGCGCTCAAAGTTCTTCCGAGATTCTGACCGCATAATTCATTCTAAGGTGTATACACAATATATTGATAAAACGCAGGTTTTCTATCTGTTCGAAAACGACCACATCACACACCGAGTCCTTCATGTCCAGTTGGTCTCGAAAATTGCAAGACAGATAGGAAGGGCGCTGGATTTGAATGAAGACCTCATTGAAGCAATCGCTTTGGGGCATGATATAGGTCATGCACCTTATGGGCATGAAGGAGAGACCCATCTTTCCGAATTATGCCAAAGTCATGGTATTGGTGAGTTTCATCACAATGTTCAGAGTGTGCAGTTTCTTGATAAAATTGAAAACCAGAATCTAACGCTTCAGGTTTTAGATGGAATTCTAAGCCATGATGGTGAGAGTTATAACCAGATTTTGACGCCGAATCGTAATAAATCCTGGGATATTTTGGACAAGGAAATTGAAGCTAAAATAAATGAAAACATTGAGTTAACACCTATGAGTTTAGAAGGGTGTGTTGTAAGGATATCTGATATGATCAGCTTTGTGGGAAGGGACATAGAGGATGCCATGACTGTGGGATTGATAACAAGGGGACAGATTCCTGAAAGTTGTGCGGAAGTGATAGGCAATAATAACAGGGACATTATAAACACGCTTGTTATTGATATAATCGAGAATAGTTATGGTATGGATTTCATCAAGTTTAGTGGTGAAGTCTGGCAGGCATTGGCGAAGTTAAGGGATTTTAATATGGATATGATTTACACAAGCCCAAGATTGAAGACTCAATCCGCTAAAATCAAGAGTATGTATGAATTTATGTATGAAACTTTCCTAAACGATCTGAAAAGTAAGAATCTTGATTCAAATATCTATAATCACCACATTAATTATTATAAAACGGGGTACGGTAGTAGATTTTCTGAGCCTGAGATTGTGAGAGATTTCCTTGCAGGGATGACAGATAAATATTTCAATAATACTTTTAAAGAACTATTTCTCCCGAAAAAATGCAGATATAACATAGAAGAATGCGAAAAATTTGTTACCTGATGTAGAGGAACTATTATGAAAATATATATTGCAGGACCGCTTTTTTGCGATGCAGAACTTGAATACAATGAACAGCTTGATAAATTCCTGTCAGACCTTGGTTTTACTACGTTCCTTCCTCAGAGGGATGGGTTCAAGCTGGTAGAGC
>Ga0255424_1044_pt1 | contig 30695 bp, 22 predicted proteins | sample ANMaggSeSYBR02F3_FD_182670 | JGI IMG/M metagenome (GOLD analysis project Ga0255424, IMG submission 182670) | Sediment cell enrichment communities from methane seep in Santa Monica Basin, California, United Staets - ANME aggregate JGI... | ecosystem: Environmental > Aquatic > Marine > Cold seeps >... | reverse complement strand
GCAAGTCAATAAAACAAGCTGCCTGATAAGCGGCTGCCGTCATACCAAAGTTTCGAGTATTAACTTTAACCGGACTTCTATTTCCCTTAATGCATTTAAGAATAGTTTCAGCGGACCCAAGGTAAATTGAACGAGTGTGAACTTTACTTTTCCCGGATCCTCGACTTTTTCCAAAATCTTTTTTGTTAATTTTTTCACGATATGTTTCCTGATAAAGATAATAAGTATTGTTGCCTTGTTTTCGTGTAATAATTGTTCCCATAATTAGTCTCGCTTAGAGTTTATTACTACACTTAGCATTTAAACTCAACAATAGCAAGCAAATCCGATAACAATTATATCACTACACTAAATATTTAAAAAAAACCTATAAAATCATGGAGTTAAGGATAGGGGGTTGAGTCGTCGAGAAGATTCAGGTTGTCCTTTAGGATTCGGTATCTATATTTCGGCGTCCAAGCAACATGGTATTGGCATTATGTGCAGTAAGTTATTATGTGTAGTTTAGATTATAAGTTGATGAAATAACAATATTTTTTATGAAAGTCTAAACATAATATTCTCGAACTTAAGGAACACAAAACAAATGAATTGAGTTCATTATGGTGGAAATGAAACTTTGTAACGAAAATACACCAGTAAAATCAAGATTTGCTGTTGAATATTATGTGTTGTAAATCAATTCGTATATCACTAATATCAACCCATTAGCTCACTGACTGCACATAATATTTTGGTGCACATAATGCAAGTTATGTTGAGCTGCACATCAGGGCGATTGCATCAAAATTTGGCATAATTTTTGATTCTAAACAAATCAATAGGTTACAAATACCGTTTCAAAAATAAGCACTGATAAGCTGCTTGCTGCATTACGTAACTATTTGATTTTTAAAGATCTAAAATTTTGATGCAATTGCCCTGAGCTGCACATAACTTGCAATGCCATATCGTTTGTGATAATTTTCGAAAACGGCTCATCTGTTACTCCTTTCCTGTTGTTGTTGGGACAACTCAGGTTTGCTTGTAACAATGAGCCGTTCAGAAGGCAAAGCCTCTGAACCATAACCTTGCTCAGAGAGCAAGGATTTCTACATCAAATTAAATTCCTTTTCTTTGCCCCCAAATTTCTTTCCTTTATAAACAAGTGATTCTCCATGATCTTTCCATGACATCACCGTTGTCCATCCATGGGTTTGCATAGCAGGTTTCCAAAGATTTCGAGCTGTGCGGGTAGGTGAATCCCAAGTCCTTCCGAATATTCTAATCTTCATCAACAGATTCCTGTAGTGGCGGGTTTATCCCGCTCAAAGCAATTTGGCAAGCGGCGTAAGCCCGCTATTACGACAGATCCTTCATAGCAATCAACTTACTGACAAAACACAGTAAATGCTACCCGCACAGCTCGAAAGATTTAAAACGACCGGAGGAAGAGTTACTAACCATTCAATTCCAAATGTAGGCAAAATACATTCTTTAGCCCCAATGCATTCAGCATAAGTAAAAAAATAATCATGACATTTCCAATTTTGAGTTCCTTTAATCCCAGACTCAAATTCCGATTTTGGAAAAATGAAAAAATGATTCTTGCCTGGATCTGTATCAATAAGCAATTTACACGGATTAGCCATATACTCATCTCGAAGTAAAGTGCACCCTGAAATATTAATAAAAATATCTGCACTGGCTATAATGCTCTGCATTTTAGCTGGTTCAATTCCATATGTTTTGTCACAATAATCCCTTACATGCCAACGGTCGCTTAAAGTAGGTGATAATTGAGCTAATGTTTCTTTTTAAAAAAAAATTCCATACTCACTTTCAATACCAGTTTTCGGATCATATAATGGATAAGCATTATCTTCCAAATAGTAAACATCAAAACCCAATCGTTCCAGACCAATTAAATATTGACCATAGTCCCATGCTACCCAATGGCATTCAGTTAAGCAAAAAATGGCATTTTAAAGGCTGCATATTGCATAGCGCAATGAAGGCGTACGCAATATATAGATAATTTTATACTTAAAATGCCTTAACTGAATGCCATTGCCATGCTACGCCCCCGATGGGAAATGTAGCAATCATTCCAGTAACAACTGCTTTCATAAAAACACTTCCAATTTAATAGTTAGTTTTACCTAACTTTACTTAAAGTTAGAATCTTTTATATTACCAATCAGGTTTTCTAATACCGAGTAAGAATTAAAATATATACCAACTAATTCACGAGCTGCATTGCAATGGCCACTATAATCCAAATTAATTTCTTCAAATATTTCCGTTACCTCGTCCGGCGAACTGAATACAAATAATCCTTTATTTGCCTCAAATAACTCTGAAAAACCGGTGTCTTGCGTGACTACTGGTCGTCCGGCAGCCATATAGCAAGCACTGCGTTCACTAAACCAGCCTGTTTTTGCGGCAACATAACCATGTTTTGCAATTGAAAATTCGGCCTTTGATTCAGAAATATATTGTTGATATCGCCATGGAGTTTTTGTAACCTCCAAGGGATTAATTATATGCCAACCGAGCGACTTTAATAATTTATTGGGCGCTGTCACACTTCCTAATGCAAGTTCAAGGGTCTCGGTTGTCTTTTGAGGAAGATACATAAATTCCTTGAAGGATAAAGATTTCATGCCATAAACGAAACCGTTATAAGTTTGCTCTTTATAGCTATCCCACTGCATTACAGTCGTATATGATGCAAATTTATTACCGGGTGTTTTCTGCCAAACATCTAACACAATCGGTTGGCGTGTTGGTTTCCAGTTAAAACCATCTTTAGGAATCAAACAATCAGCGTCGTTAATTTTTTCTGCAAACGTAAAGAATGAATTATGCTGTCGGGCAAGCTCCATTGCTTTTTTATCTGTCAGATGACGTATTTGAGTAAAAACAGGATCAGTATCGATCAATACGCGATAAGGGATGTTTTGAAACCATTCCCTTAACGGATTTACACCTGAAATATTAAAAATAATATCCGCAGTTTTACAAATTTCACTGATTTTTTCTCGACAAGGCCCTAACCAGCTACTTAAATGCGCATCATAGTAAACCCAACGATCATTGATTCCAAATTTGGAAAATAGCGTGCTGATAAAGTTTAAACCATACGAAGGGTCTTCACTTGTTACCCCTAGTTCAGGGTTATAACAGGCTGGATAATCATCACTATCTTCTACGAAATAGACGTCATGCCCCATAAGCCGCAAGCCTAATACATATTGAAAATGATGCCACGCTAACCCTCCCAAGGGTCCACGAACGATATAACCGAGCACGATAATACGCATTACCTCCTCCCCTGAAGCTTAAAAATTAACAGCCGATCATTATCTAAGATACATGGAAATCTTTTATTCAAATAGTGATAAAAGTCCTCGTAATAATCCAACCACCAAAATGATTCCCAGGTAAAAATTATGTATGAAACGCCTTCAGCTACTAATTGTTTTAATTCACGAATGGCAACATCGCTGTTCAAAGGCAAACCATTATTTTGAAAAAATGGAACTGTTTGATTTTGTTTTATTAACATTACCCCTAATTTATCTTGCTCAACAATCAAACAAAATTGGTCATAAGTCACTATTTCAGCAATTTCTTTTGCAGCAAGATCATATTTATATATCCATTCTTTTAAATCGTCATGTTTATTCTTCTTGGGAAATAATTCTGTAGGAATATCAATTCCAAGAAAGGGAGCTAACTTTTCCCATCCATCGCCGCTTGGAATGTCCATTATCAACAAATTGTTTGGTTTATCTTTAAAGTATTCCTTTACATTTTCTAAATGAAGTTGATAAGAAAAAAGAAATCTATCCTTACTAAATTCCAGACATCCATATACCACCGTACAAATAAACTGAGTGAATTGTTTGAACTCTTGATCGGATGTACTCCACCATTGCAGTAATTCCATATGTTTTTCTATAGATCGTAGCCATTGCTGATCATCACGAATGGTTAAAATAAACTTTGAATTTGGATATATTTTATCTAGCTGTGCATAAAAAGGACTAACACTGATGTCACAAATAGCCTGATATTGATTTAATACTGATAATTGAAAATTCCCACTTGATAGCTCTGAATAGATGATTTTATCGTAGGGATAATGAATTGTTTTTATTCCTAAAAAATTTAATGCATCCGATAAGCTTGAGGTTCCTGTTTTACTAAAACCTATACCGAAAACATTGGAGATTTTTAGATTGTCTTTCATTATTGCTCTTCTATTTATCTATCGAAATATCAAAAACAACCATATAATGATTTTTTAAAATACAATTAAAGCCTGATTCGATAAAGGTAATAAATTCCTGATAGTGATCAAACCACCAAAAAGCAGGCCAAGCAATAATTAAATAATGCTCCCCCTGTTCACAAAGCTCAATTAATCGTTGAATAGCGCTTTTATCATCATTGGGTTCTCCGCAGTATTGCCCATCATCTTCTTGAATATATCTTACACGACGTTTTGTAAAAATATCATGAGGCAAAAGACCTTGATCAATGATAACTATTGAATCTGATTCTGAAATCAACTTATCAATTTCCAGCTTCATAAGCTGAGTACGAGCAAGCCAAAGTTGATTTTCACACTCTTGCTTTTGTTCAAGGATAGCCAAATATTTTTTTGGATGAACTAATGACAAAAGAGAACCGTTGGGAGATTTTTGATATTCCTGTTTCAGCATTGGAAAATTATCCAATTCATCACACTTCACGTAAATGACCATATTTTGTGCATACCACCACTCAACATTAGTGTTCTGCATGAGTTTATTTCTTAAGCAGTCAATCACAATATAGCCCTTATCTTGAAAAATATTTTCCCAATAATTAGGCCATTGCTCATTAACGTGATCTATACCACCCTGAAATGGGATCGCTGCTGAAAATAAAATAACAGAACCAAGTTTTGTAAGGGAATCAATAAAGATCTCGGCTGAGTCAAATGGTAAATGCTCCGCAACTTCCAAAGAAACTACCAAATCGTATTTCTTTGACTCCTTGAAAGGTATGGTTAAATTTATTGCCTGGAAGTCTTGCAGTGGAATATAGAGCGATGCTTCATTAACATAATGTCCATCAAGCCCCAAAATCTCATTGATACCATGTTCCTTAAAAACAGACAACCATACTCCTGCACCGCAACCAACATCAATTACACTCTTTGGATGAATTAACTCTAAAAGCATGGGAATAATTTCTTTTGCGGAACGTAGGGAACTTTCTTCAATATTTCTGAAAAATGATTCAGAATAAGGTTGCATCAGATACTCTCCAATATTAAATGATCACTATCGTTTGATAATTCAAAAAATGTGACCATCTTTTAACGCTAATTTTCGATTAAAATGTTCCAAAGCTTGAGGTCTATGAGTAATCACCGACCACGCCCATAGGACGTGGTTTGATGAAGACCCCTCGAAGGGGTCTGAAAATATCGTTATGCAAAGTTTTTTAGAAAAATCAAATACTTTATAACAACCGATTTAGGATTCTTGTTTTGCAGCACTCTTGCTCCAAAAATTCAATTTCAGGATCAAAAACTTTGCAGTTTATTTTTGAATACAAGCGTAAAATGTTCAAAAACTTTATTCGTGAATCGGTTAAAGAAAGTTTAACGCAAAATTACAATATTTTTTGTATATTCATCACAATTGTATATGGGGATAAATCATTCTCGCTGGAATTGTCAAACTTTTCGGGTCACTCGGGCAGAGCCCGAGGTTTAATTAATGACAATTAGAATTGTTGTTCGTCCAACCATTAAGCGTCCCATTGATGCTATAATTTCAGCTTCTGTTTTTATATCCAACGCACTGGTCGGTTCATCCAATATAATTATGGATGAATCCTTAAAAAAGGCTCTTGCCAGTGAAATTCTCTGTCTTTGTCCTCCAGAAAGCAACAGCCCTCTTTCACCAACAACAGTATCATATTGATGCGGCAGTTCCATTATGAATTTATGAGCATTAGCCGCTTTTGGATGCTCTTCCGCTAATACTTTGATTATGAATCGTTGTAAAATTTGATGGTTAGCTTGCCAGAACTTGATCAATTGCAGCAATCAATTCTTCTACAGTTTTAAAAGGTAAAATGCCTTTACCGGTAGGTAATACTTTACTAAAGCCAGTCTCTTGAATTACCACCGGTTCCTCTCAAAAATTACATTTATCAAGCAAATTACTAAGAACTTTATCCGAACAAAAATATTCTTTAGCAATCACTAAAGCTGATTGTGAATGTTGTTGATAGTTCTCTTCAACTTCATGAATAGCAGAAACAGCTTCATCCAGAGTGGTAAAAATCAAAATCCCATCGCCAACAGGCAATACTTTAGAAAACCCAGTATCCTGTACAATAACTGGTTTCCCAGCAGCCAGATAGCAGGCAGAACGACAACTGAACCAACCTGATTGACCAATAACGTAGCTATTTTTAGCGACACTCCATTCAGCCCTGGATGATTCAATATAGGATCGATAACTATCCATATCAGGACAAACGTCATCCGGATGAACGAGGTGCCATCCTTTTTTAGTCAGCAAGTCTCGCGGAGTTCTTCGCGTCTTACCTGTATTAACTGCTATTTCGAAATAGGTTTCCGGCAGCAAGACAGGCAAATCCATATACCGTTCAAATTCGACATCTTTTTGTGCATAGATTTTTCCTTGATACTTTACCGGCTTGTAGCTTGTCCAGTTCATGATGGTTGTATAAGCACCACGCGCTGATTTTCCTGGGTGCCAATCTGACAAAACCACAGGTTGTCTTGTTGGATGCCATATATGCCCTGTGTCTGGCACCGCATCAGAAAAACATTCACCAAAACTAAATTGGATATCATGAATATCAATCATCTTCCGAAAATCGGCCTGCCCCCTGGCAAGCTTAACCTGGGTGAATACTGGATCAGAATCTATATAAGCCATTCGAGGAATATGGCGATACTCTTCAGGATATGCCAACGTACCCGAAATATTTAGTAACAAATCAGCAGACTGAATGACTTCATTTCGCTTTTCATCTGTCAACCCAAACCACTGCGATTCCCATGGGAAACGGTATGCCCATTTATACTCTAAACCATATCTGGACATAACACCATTGAGATAACTGATATTGAATTTACAGTCCTTTGCAGTACCCGCTTCATGTGGATTAAATGGCCATTGCCCCGTATCCTCAATATAATAGACATCATGGCCAAGTCTGGCCAAACCAACCACATATTGCAGATAGTCCCAGGTAACACCACCTAGTGGGTATTGAGCAATCAAGCCAGTTACAATGATTCGAAGCATAGTTAATAATATTTTTATGAGACTTAAATGTTTTATCTAGAAAGTCTGATTTTTTATGGATATAAGCGTTTTAAGTTGTTAAATGATTTTTGGCTACCAACTTAAAGCGGGACAATTTGTAGGGTGGGCAATGCCCACCATCAATGGGCGATCTCTGCAAACTGCATAGATTGGTTGGCTGTGCCCACTGCCTACTGTAACTCTCTGAGATTACAAGGTGTCCCGCCTTAAGTTGGTAGCCTGATTTTTTAAAGAAAAACCAGAATAATGAAGCTTTGTTTAACATTTATAAAAACAATCTTGTAAAAAATTAAATCGAATTCAACTGTTCACTCAGATTCTTTAGCTCCATAAAACGTCGACCGACTACTTTACTAGTAGTCCAACTTTTATTATCTCCTAGCCATCTCATCTGTACGTATATTTTTGCAATAACTAAGATTCGCTCAAACAATGCATTTGATAACTGCGAGTATCGTGCCTGCTTATATTCCTTTTCACATTGTTGCTTAATTTCCGATGACCAACTTCCATCTAATAACATAGCAAGGTCAATTTCACCAACTGCAATCGCAGCCGATTCCCAGTCTACAGGACAAATTACATCATCTTGAACTAAAATATTTTTCGGGCAATATTCACCATGAATAATTGTCAAAGGCCCGTTCAACAATACATCATTGTATTCTTCGAATTGTTTGCATACTGAAGTTATCCATGGGTATTGCATTATTAAATCTTTTGAAAATAATGATACACGTTGCGTCCAGGCATCATAATAATCCTTATCATATTTGATTAACCAGGAGCTATGATCAACTGCAGTCCCCTCATTGATTGCATGGAACTTCCCAATCCATTGAGCAGCTTTTACCAAAAAATTGCTCTCACATTTACTAACTTTCAAGCTATTTTCAATATATTCAAGAAATAACCATGAAGACTCATTAACCGGGTCTGTATAGGTTCCATAAAATAGAGCGCTTGTCATTTTCGTTTTTTGTAATAGTAACCGGTATACGTCCCCTTCATAGCCTACTTGCCGTCTATGACCATAACTTACAATAACATTCTTATTGTCTGAATGTTTACAGAATAATTTTACAATTTTCTCCCCGGGGAACTGACAAGTAACAATTTCACTATTAAATGTACTCATATGTATATTTACCTGACGATCAATTATTTTTATCCTTGCAGTAGACTGATTACTTGTAGTTAATGCCATGTTAAGCGCATGCTCCAATTCCTGAATAGAATAAAGAGGCGTAAAATCATTCATAACAACCCTCGATTATATGGTGGAAAACGCTAAATTTCATTTCAAACCCCTGAAAATGGGAAATTACTTTCTCAATGTATATTTTTGTAATTCATCTCTTCTACTGAATTTCTACACCACTATAAATATTCAACAGTCCAGTTATTGGGGTAGTCCCTACAAAACAATGCAGGTTCGAAAAATCAGTTATTTACGAGGTATTGGGACTGTTATGAGATATCTCCAGTTTAGTGGAAAATTTGTAAGTCCCATCTGCATTGCTGGTGTATTATGGTTATACTTTTTTATAAATTTCTCGTTTTTATTGTTAATTCGTATTCGTAAGCTCTTATGAAATTGTATGTAATTATAGTCGAATAAGTTAATCCACATTACATTAGTAAAATTTAGTTTGTTCTTGCAATACCCCAGGGTTTTTCTCTGAAGATAGGAGATGTGTTGCCTTAGGGTAAGATTCAGCCTCTCAATAAATGAGGTGTTTTGGCTTTTTCCGGGAAAATCTATTGCAGTACCTTTCACAAAATATTTTTTAACTGTTACAAGCCGACGCTTTATTCGGCGCTTAACAATTTGCAGGTAAACATAAGGGGTATCAGACATAATGTTTTCGAGCGCTTTTTTGTAAGCTGCTAATTTATCTGTAGCAACCTTTAGTATATTATCTTTTCCCCATCTGCCCAACTCTTTAATGCCCTTTACTAAACGGTTTGCAGTGTAAATTGTTCTTGAACCCAACTCGAAACCGATCCAGAATTTTGTTGTGGATTCAAGAGCGATAAAAACCCATAATTGTTGATTTTTATTTTTAAGGTAAGACCATAGTTCATCCATCTGGAGGAATCGAATAATAAGTCCAATAGTAAAACAGAGAAATAGGTGAAATTGATGGCCTTTTTGTCCAATAGCTTTTTGCCATTGATCAATGGTCCTTCGATCTTTTTGAAGCACATCGGCAATTGCATCAGTAGCAAGGCCGTAAGAGCTTAACTTTGCCGTCTGCTCATATTCTTTAAAACTGCCATGCTTTCCAAAAAGATCGGAATGCCCGGTTTCTGAAAATCGATGTTTGCCACCATGACAGTAAAACATTTGTCTTGGCTCAGAATCGGATTTTGTTGTATAAACACCATCCTTGGCAATTGTGTTCTCGGTTGATTGATAATATTTGCAGCTTTTTCTGGGACAAAAAAGTGTTAAGGCTGTATTTGCTGGATTTTGCATGGTTGCGGTCCTTTGAATAGAGTTTTAACCATGCTCATACAAAATATATTGCTTTTGGTGTATAACAATCTTAATGTTTTAGCAAAAACCTTTTTTATTCATGTTTTCAGAGACACTTTTTAATCACCTGCATTGTTTTGTAGGGACTACCGTTATTGGTTAATAATATATTGATATGTTATGAATATATTTCGGTCATAACATCTGTCGTTTGAAAAATAAGTCTTCCATTATCGATCCTCAACAAGATATCACAACTTTTAAGCGTACTAAGTCGATGGGCGATCATAAAGGTCGTCCGATTTTTCATTAACCTGTTAGTAGCATCCATTATGATTGCTTCTGTTTGTACATCAACAGCACTGGTAGGCTCATCTAAAATAAGAATAGGCGCATTTTTGAGAAAAGCCCTTGCCAGAGCTATTCGCTGACGTTCCCCCCCGGATAAGCGCATACCTCTTTCACCAACCAGAGTATCATAACCCTCTGGAAAGCCCGATATAAACTCATGAGCATTTGCTGCCGTTGCCGCTGTTTTAATTTCATCAATAGTCGCATCAGGATAGGCATAGGCAATATTGTCTGCGATGCTACCCGTTAACAAAATGGGTTCTTGAAGCACTACAGCAAATTGATCTCTTAATTGCTGCACTTTTAAATCTTTTAAATCAACAGCATCCAGAAATATAGTTCCTGAAGTGGGATCGTATAGACGCATGAGTAAGCTGGTCAGAGTTGTTTTTCCCGAACCGGTTCGGCCAACAATTCCAACCCGGGATCCTGACGGAGTATCAAAAGATAAATTCGTTAAAACATTATTTTTACCATCATAGCTAAAACTAACATCCTGAAATCGAATGTTTCCATTAACCTGTTTAACAGTTAAAGCATTAGGGCGTTCAATTACATCATATTTCTTATCAAAAAGATTAAAAATCCGTTCTAATCCAGTAAATCCATCTTGCACTTTCATAAGTTCTTTAACTAATGATTTGAGAGGTGAATAGAGGTGGGCAAGATATGACATGACCAGCAATAATTGTCCTATCGTTAACATTTGCGCCTGAACATTTTTCACTCCGTAGAATAGAACTAAAGTCGTACCTAATGCGATTGACATAGAATTTATAAGACTAAAGGCGCTTTCTGATAGTAGTAATTTGATACGCTTCTTAAGGCTAAGCGTTGAATGCATTAAAAAACGGTTATTCTCTCTCTCCTCCTGTCCAAATACTTTAACAACTCGTATTGAACTTAAAATTTCATGAATAATTGATAAATTTGAAGATTCCAGCTTTTTTACTTTTTTATAGCCTTTACGAAGTTTCTTGCGAGAAAAATACGAAGTTAAGATAAGTATGGGTGAGATACTCAGCGCTATTAATGCAATTTGGTTATTTATTTGCACGATAACGAAGACCATTCCGGCAAACGTAAGACTTAAAGTAATAAAAGAAGGAATTCCATAAATAATAACATTTTGTACAGACATAACATCATATTGAATACGATAAATCGAGTCTGCTGTACCTTTAGTATCATGATAGGTAAGTGATAACATCTGTGCATGATACAATAAGCGTCTCCTTATATCCAGGACTATTTTTGCGCCTATATACGATTTAAATAGGTAAGCTCCCAAGCTTTGCAATTGACTCAATAAAGTAATTAATATAATTAACACCGCTACAATTAATAGCATGAACTCCTTTGAGTCAGCTATACTGACAGGGATAACAGTGCTTAAAAAATGTGGCAAAGGTTTAGATCCAATAACATTATCTACTGCTAACATTAAAGGTAACGGCCCAAGCAGTGCCAAAGGAGTCGCTAATAAATCAAGCAAAAATATTCCACATAAGCGAGTCCAGTATTTCTTCATTTGCAACAAAAGTCGATGCAAATTCTGAAGATCCGAGTGTTTTTTTTCTTGCGTCACAGCTAGCTACTCTCCTTCAGTTTCATAAGAGTTAATAACCTGAGCAATAATATTTTGCGACGAAGAGCACTCCCGAGCTGCAAGCACGATACTGATAAGAAAAATAGATACTTGTATTATCGCAAAAAGCCAGGCTTGATTAAAAACAGAAATGATAGAACTTATGCCTAATAGAATTAGAAAACTAAAAAATATTAAAGAAATCTTTGGGAATAACCTGAATTTTTTAAGCTGTTTCCCTTGACCATGTTCTTCCGTTACCATTTGTAACCTTGTTTTTCCAAGAAGACCTCCTCTTACCTCAAGATCCCAGTCATCATAATCGCCTCCGGCTGAAACAATTATGCCTTTCTGGCGTAATTTTTCCTGTAATTTTCTAAGGGTTACGTTAGGGTCTTCCCACTCTTCATGCCAGATAGAAAAAGATTCAGGCAATAATTTCAATTTGAATTTTTTACCTTGTTTAGATTTATTTCGCCAAGGAGTTAGGCCGTGTTTTATTCTGCCTATCAATCTTGCATAAGGTTGTTGCAGATGCATACAGGCAGTGATGAAATACAATTTACATAGCTGCCAGATGTTTTTCGGTTTGCTTGTAAATTTTGCCCTGCTTGCACTGATAATGGCTTGTGTAATTGGCAAAATAATTGATGCTGCCAATAAAGGCGAACTGAATAATAATAAAGGTGTCCAAACAATTCCCAGCAGGGTTAATACTGCCAGAGAAGCAATGACAAAATACCACTCCGGCATTAACGGTAGCGATAAAAGAGTTGTCGGTGCAGCCCGATATAAAGACTGAAAAGGTGCATGCCCCCATGTCCCCTGATAAATTCTGCCGCCCAGTGTACTCAAATTTACCGTCCAGCCTTTGCCATATAATTGTCCTCTCCATGAGGTATGTCCTAAAGTATTGTATTTTTTAGGCCATTTTTCTTCGATTAACGCTTCGGCTTTACCATAACCTTGCTGTTGTTTCCAATACATAGACCAGGAGTCCCGGCGGTGGTGCCAAACCAAAGCAGTTGGATGAAATCCAATTTCTCCCACTTGCTCCTGTAACCGCCAACAGGCATCAACATCATCTCCAGCAGCTCGATAACGTGGATCGAAACCGCCTATTTTTTCTAGAGATATTTTTCGGAAACTCATATTGCATCCGGGAATATGTTCCGCAAGGGTATCTGTTAACAAAACGTGTACTGGTTCACCCGGTGCGTTGGCGACACAATCAGCAATTTTTCCATCACCTGCTGGAGCAATATTTGGCCCACCCACAGCAACGAAATCAGTTATCATATAAGTCATGGCCAGATAATGCAACCAATGTGGGTCCGGATCAGCAATTCTCATTATGAGATATTCTACAATATATCAAATGGTTGTGATTCTTTGTCTGTTATTGACAACTTTATTTTTCGTAGAATTTCGTAGAAATTCTCACTTTTCTGAGATAGCTTGAAGTATATCATAAAAATACCAAATTAATAACAATTTGTATTTATTGAATATTATTAGTAAATTCCATAATGAGAATTGCTGGGTCCGGATAGGCGTCGTCATCTATATATGCGACGATTTCACCACTTGCTGTTTGATAACCGGTATTGCGTGCGTTTGATAAACCACGATTTTCTGTACTGATCAGCTTAACATCGTATTCACTGACAATATCTGGAGTTGAGTCCGTAGAACCATCGTTAATAACAATAACTTCAAGGTTAGGATACAACAGAGTTTTCAAACCCTCCATGGTGTCCCGAATAGTTGATGAACCATTGTAGCTGCAAACAACTACCGAAACTTTAGGCCAGACCATATTATCCGGGAACGGCGTTTGTTTAAACGCAGCACTGACTGCAGCTAATGCCGGTTTAGGTTTTCTGTCTCGAGTAGTTAGTCCAAAATCCCAATCCTCGATATCTGCTCCGCCTCTATACCATTCATCCGTCCATGCAAAGATAAATGTACCAACGCAACCCGCTGCAAAAATCTTTTCAATCTGCCAGCGTAGTACTTCCGCCTGTTTTTCATCTCCGTTCCTTAGGCTATCCAAACCTACTTCGGCCATTAACAAAGGTCTTTCATTTGCCTGATTTTGCAAACGTAATAAATAGGCCTGAAGCTTGTCTTGCGACTCAAGATAAACATTAAAACTGACTATATCCAGGAAGGGTAATTGTAAATATTCAGTTGTTGGAAAATTAACGTAAGTAAACAAGGCTTCCGGGTCCGCTTTTTTGCCTTCCGTATAGAGCTTATGAATAAATTTTTCAATTTTCTTTGCCCCATGCCAACGAACAATAGAAGAAGGAATTTCGTTGCCTAATGAAAAACATAATATGGCGGAATGGCCAGAACAATTTTTTACCGCATCGCTTACTCGGGCGATAATATCTTTGCTTAATTTTTTGTCATCAAGAAAGGTAATATGTTGTTCCCAAGGAATACCAATCATGACCTTCAATCCATTCCGTTGTGCAATATCCAGCAGCCATTGAGGAGGAACCATGTACGTGCGGACGGAATTAATACCGTTTTCCGCCATACCGGCAAAATCCTGTTCAACCATTTCGCGTTCGGGAAACAACTCTTGTGTTTCATTCGGACGAAAAGTACCGTAAGTTACACCTCTAACATAAAATTTTTCTTCCCCAATAAATATAAAGTTTCCTCTTACTTCAGGTCTTATTTGATTTTTATTCAATGCTGACTTTTGTTGTGGTTGCACAAACATGTTCCTAAAAATTTCTCAAACGGTTCAGGATACTATAATTCGATCATACGATTTGACAGTTTTAAAAATTTTTATCGTCATTCTCACGAAGGCTGGGAATCCAGTGCTTTTTCGGATTTTCTGGATTTCTGTTTTCACGGGAATGACGTGAGGTTCACTTTTCTCTCCGCGAGTTTTGTAATCGATGCTTGTGTTTGTAAGCAAAAAACGTGCCTAAGCTATGATATTTTTCATATCCAAAAATTACAATTAGTTAACTCAATTGAGTAGGGCAAAGTCAAAAATATTATGAAATAAATACCACAATTTTGTTACATTTTTTACATATTATACAATTTGAAGCCGTTAGGATTAAAAAGGGGTGGAAATGAAAAATTTTAGAGAAATTAATCAACAGGTCAATGAGGTAAAGAGGATGTTGAACAGTTTTATCCAAAAGCTAATCGCCAATGCCAAAAACCTACCCGCACAGCTCAAAACTTGTTGGCATATTAGTAACCGTTCACAGTTAACATTTTTATGCTTTGAGCAACCGTAAACCGTGAACTGTGAACTGTGAACTGTGAACCGTAAACCGCTATTTTTTTAATAAAGCATTATTTTTTTAAGCGCCTTAATCTGGTCTCTCAGCTCAGCGGCTTTTTCAAATGCAAGTTCTCTTGCCGCCTGATTCATTTCATCTTCCATAGCTTTTATAATATCATCCAGGTTATCAGCAGATTCATACTCTGCAAATGTTTCTGATACATTATCAACCTGTTGTTTATGATCGGTCTCATAAACGGTCTCAAATATGGATGCTATATTCTTTTTTATAGTTGTTGGAATAATATCGTATTTTTTATTGTAATCCTGTTGTATTTCCCTGCGCCTGTTTGTTTCGTCTATTGCCTGTTTCATCGATTTTGTAACATGGTCGGCATACATTATTACCATACCGCCGACATTTCTGGAAGCACGTCCACATGTCTGAACAAGTGATCTAACTGAACGTAAAAATCCTTCTTTATCAGCATCCAGTATTGCCACAAGTGAAACCTCGGGTATGTCCAGGCCCTCACGCAGCAGGTTTATTCCAACAAGTACCTGAAACTCGCCCATTCTGAGGTCCCTTATGATTTCCATTCTTTCTATTGTATTAATATCAGCATGAAGATAACGTACTTTAATCCCCAGATCAGCATAATATTCAGTAAGATTTTCTGCCATACGTTTCGTAAGGGTAGTTACCAGTACTCTTTCATTCAGCTTATCGCGCTTAATAATTTCATCATAAAGATCATCAACCTGATTCTCTGCTTTCCGCACATCAATTGCAGGATCAATAAGGCCTGTGGGTCTTACAATCTGTTCGACAGGAGCATGCTTTCCTTTTTTGAGTTCATATTCAGCAGGAGTTGCTGAAAGATAAATCGCCTGGGATATTTTTGACTCAAATTCTTCAAACTGTAAAGGACGGTTATCCAGAGCTGACGGCAGCCTGAATCCATACTCAATAAGTGTTTTCTTGCGTGACCTGTCACCCGCGTACATAGCTCGAAGCTGTGGGACAGCGATGTGGCTTTCGTCAATGCATACAAGAAAATCATCCGGGAAATATTCTAAAAGCGTGGGCGGAGGTTCTCCCTGCTTTCTTCCTGTAAAATGTCTCGAATAATTTTCAATTCCATTGCAGTATCCAAGCTCCTGCATCATCTCAAGATCGAAATTGGTTCTTTCTTCTATCCGCTGTGCTTCTATCAGCTTGTTTTCATGCCTGAAATATTCAATTCTGTCTTTAAGTTCCACGATGATTGATTTGGTTGCTTTTTTTAAAATATTTTTTTTACTGACATAATGGCTTGCCGGATATATAGATATATTTTTAATACAATTAATCACATTCCCTTTTAACGAATCAATTTCTGATATGTTTTCGATCTGATCCCCGAAAAAATCTATCCTTACAGCTAAATCTTCTTCATAGGATGGAAAAATTTCCACCCTGTCACCTCTTACCCTGAATACTCCTCTGTGGAAGTCAAGATCGTTGCGGTCATAATGAATGGCGACAAGATCTGAAATAAGTTTATCGCGGGATAGTTCAGTATCGGTTTCAAGATTAATTCTCATTGCAAGATATTCTTCAGGAGCACCAAGTCCAAATATGCAGGATACACTTGCCACCACAATAACATCCCGTCGTGAAAGAACGGATCTTGTCGCGGAATGACGAAGTTTATCAATCATTTCGTTTATTGAGGAGTCTTTTTGTATATAGGTATCGCTGGCAGGGATATATGCTTCAGGCTGGTAGTAGTCATAGTAACTTACAAAATATTCAACAGCATTTTCCGGGAACAGTTCCTTGAACTCGCTGTACAGTTGTGCGGCTAATGTTTTGTTCGGGGCTAGGACTATGGTTGGTTTTTCAACTTTTGCGATAACGTGAGCAATTGTAAATGTCTTGCCGGATCCTGTAACACCGAGAAGAACCTGATGCTTTTTTCCGGATAAAATACCTTTGCTCAAGGATTCTATTGCATAAGGCTGATCCCCCTTTGGTGTGAAATTTGATGTCAGGTTAAAGGAAGACATAAAGATTGATTGGATAATATTAAAAGATGAACGTCGAACATCGAACGTCGAATTTTGGGTAGTCCCTACAAAACAGTGTAGGTCAATAATTTCAATGAGTTACATATCATATCTTCTGGCAGCACATAGCGAAAAAACAGGTGTTTACAAAGTAAAATAGGGCAGTATTCCCAAACCTGCACTGCTTTGTAGGGACTACCCAATTTTGAATAAGATATTCTGCCAATTTATAAACTGGTGAAACGAAGCGATTTCATCATTCGATGTTCGACGTTCGATGTTCATCTTTTTATTTTCCAGATTGTACCCTCCGGCCGGTCCTCAATAACAATATCCATGACTTCAAGCTGCTTCCTGATTTTATCTGCCTTTTCCCAGTTTTTTGCCTTTCTGGCTTTTTCCCTCTCTTTAACCATATCTTCAATAACTGCAGGATCAATTGACTTTTTTTCCAGGCCATTAGATTTTTTTCCCTCAAAATAGGCTTCAGGTGATTCATAAAGAATGCCTAATATGCCGCCTATTTTCAGGATATCTGATTTACATGAAATTATATCTTTTATTGCGTCTTGAGATAATCCTTTTTTATTTTCGTCTAACAATCGATTTATATTTCGAACAGCTTCAAAAAGCACACCAATGCCTCGGGCAGTATTGAAATCGTCATTCATTGCCTCGCAAAACTGCTTGTAATAATTACCAGGCTCAACATTATTTATTTCTGAAAGTTCTTTATTTTCTTCAACACGCTCAAGCAGCGCATAAATCTTGTCAAGGCCGGCACTTGCCTCATCCATTGCCTTATCTGTAAAATCAATGGGGCTTCTGTAATGGCTGGAGAGGAGAAACAGCCTTACAGCCTCAGGATGAAAGGATTTTAATATATCCTTTATCATCAAAAAATTGCCGAGTGATTTCGACATTTTTTCCTGGTTTATATTTACAAAGCCGTTGTGAATCCAGAATCTGGCAAAAGGCTTGCCAAATGCTCCTTCTGACTGTGCAATTTCATTTTCGTGATGCGGAAAGATAAGATCTTTTCCTCCGCCATGAATATCAAATGTTTTACCCAGATATTCGGTACTCATCGCCGAACATTCAATATGCCATCCAGGCCTCCCCTTACCCCACGGGCTGTCCCACGCAGGCTCTCCCGGCTTGGCTGATTTCCATAAAGCAAAATCAAACGGGTTGCGTTTTCTTTCGTCGATATCTACTCTGGCGCCGGCTTCCATATCTTCAAGCTTACGTCCGGAAAGTTTGCCATAATCTTTAAATGATTCTATTGCAAAAAATATATCGCCGTCGATCTCATATGCCAGGCTTTTATCTATTAACATTTCAATGACTTTTATAATCTGAGCAATATGTTCCGTAGCTCTTGGTTCGATTGTGGGTCTTTCAACATTCAGAGCATCCATGTCTTCGTAAAATTCATTTATGTATTTTTCAGCAAGTGCTTTAGAATCAATACCTATCTGATTTGCACGATTTATTATTTTATCGTCAACGTCAGTAAAGTTTCTAACATAAGTTACTTCAAAACCGCTTGCCTTTAAATATCTTGCAATCACGTCAAATGTTAATATAGATCTTGCATGTCCGATATGACATGAATCATAAACAGTCGGGCCGCAAACATACATGCCCACCCTGCCCTGTTTTACAGGTTCAAAAATTTCTTTTTTTCTATTTAATGTATTATATATGCGAATTGTCATACTCAGTTATCCAAATTTTGAGTGCCTAATAAAAAGTGCCTAAAGTGAGCTAAAGTGCCTAAAATGCCTAAAGTTAAGGTACGCCTTCGGCGTGCTAATGGATAAAACCCAATACCACAAAAGTTGTTCCTCCTTGCGCATTGATTGGTTAAGGGAACCATATAAAATAGCAGAATTCCTTAACTTTAGGCACTTTAACATACTTTAGGCACTTTAGGCACTTATTTTTTTAGGCACTTTAGCTCACTTTAATTAATTGAAACTATACACATGGCTCCGATTCCCTCACCTTCTCCAATCATACCGAGGCCTTCAGTTGTGGTGGCTTTGATATTGATGCGGGCAGGTTCAACTTTTATTGCCTGAGCAATGTTTTTTTTCATGGCTTCTTTAAAAGGAGCGATCTTTGGTTCCTGTGCAAAAATCGTAGAATCCATGTTGTTTATTTTAAAGCCTTTTCTACTGATTATTTCGCAGGTTTTTACAAGAAGTTTTATACTGTGAATGTCTTTGAATGCAGGATCTGTATCAGGGAAATGTTGACCGATATCACCGAGACCGGCTGCGCCTAAAAGGGCGTCACATAAGGCATGGACAAGCACATCTGCATCTGAATGGCCTAATAAGCCCTTTTCAAAGGGGATAATGACCCCTCCAAGAACCAGCTTTCGGCCATAAACCAGTTTGTGCACATCATATCCAATACCTATTCGCATTTTATTTATTCTGCTTTCTATCATTAATCAACCTGACCATAATTTTATCAGCATGATTTAAACGCGCAGCAATTACAGCGAATAAATGTTTGGCAACATCAGGATATTTTTCAATTATTTCATAGATCTTATCCCCGGGGAATCGCTTTATTACCGATCTGCCTTTTGATATAATACTTGCCGATCTATGTTCTCCTGTTATAGCTGACATTTCTCCAAAATATTCACCGGGCTGTAAAATTTCAGCTATTTTTTTTCCTCCCTTAACAACAATTAAAGCACCGTATATAAGCTTGAAAAAATCTATATCTTTATTGCCTTCACGGATAATCACATCTTTATCTTCGTATTTTTCTATATCAGGATTCACAAGATATGCAGGCAAAGCCTCTTTGGTTATAGTTGTTCGTTTTAGAATTTCCTCAACAGAGGTTACCCCCTCTCTAATTTTAGTAAGACCGGAGTCCCTCAAAGTAACCATACCTTCCTGTATAGCTGTCTTTCTAAGTTGATCCTCAGGAACGTTGGCATTTATTGCCTTAGCAACTTCATCAGTTACTTCCATCAGCTCATACAAGCCGATTCTGCCTTTATAGCCGCTTCCCGTGCATTTTGAGCAGCCTTTTGGCCCATAAATTTTCAAATTTGGGATTTCCTTTTTGGAGAATCCCATACTCTCCAATTCATCGCGGTCGGTTTTATTGACCAATGTTTTACAATTTTGACAAAGTTTTCTGGCCAGTCGCTGTGATAATACCATGGTTACAGCCGAAGATAACATGTAAGACGGTATGCCGATGTCTATAAGACGTCCAATGGTTGAAGGACAGTCATTTGTATGAAGGGTGCTGAAAACCAGATGTCCGGTCATAGCTGCTTTTATAGCAATTTCTGCTGTTTCCTGATCACGGATTTCGCCTACCATTATTATATCCGGATCCTGTCGCAAAAACGATCTAAGAGCTGCGGCAAAAGTCATTCCGACTTCAGCTTTAACATGTACCTGGTTTATTCCTCTGAAATTGAATTCAACTGGATCTTCGGCAGTGAGTATTTTTGTGTCTTCTTTATTAAGTTTATTAAGAACAGAATACAGTGTGGTTGTTTTGCCGCTGCCTGTCGGACCGGTTACAAGAAGAAGACCATATGGCCTTGCAATACATCTATTAAGCGTTTCATATGTCTTTTGCTCGAATCCCATTTTAGTTAGGTCTACATTGAGTGCGCTTTGATCAAGAATACGCATGACAACACTTTCACCAAAAAGAGTCGGCAGAGTTGAGACCCTAAAATCAACTGTCTTTTTTTTGCCAAGACGCATCTTGATTCTGCCGTCCTGTGGCACACGACGTTCGGCAATATTCAAACCAGATAGAATTTTCAGCCTTGAGGTTAAGGCATTTTTAATACCGAGTGGCAAATTCATAGACTTGTAGAGAGAGCCGTCCAGTCTGTATCTAACCTGCAATGCCTTTTCAAAAGGCTCAATATGTATATCACTAACACCGTCGTTTATAGCTTTTATAAGAATACCGTTAACGAGTTTGATTATAGGAGCATCGGAAGCAAGATATTGATCCATGCCGGTATCTTCTTCTTCCTGAATGCTCTGCATCTCAATTTCACCTGCTGCTTCTGAGACCAGAGAACCAAAGTCATCAACAACAGTGAGCGGGACAGTTTCTTCTTCTTCTTCTTCTTCTTTTAATCCATATTTATTATATTCTTCATCACTTATCTTGTAATATTTTCTGTAAGCTTCGACTATATCCTGTTCAGAAGACACACTGACCTTTAAACCCTGCTGGATCTCTTTTTGCAAATTTTCAACAGCGGTCGTATCAGTAGGCTCCGACATAGTGACTACAAGATTTTCCCCTTCGAACTTTAAAGGAAAAACCATATATTTTTTAGCGACTTCGTAAGATATAATTTTGAGAGCCTCCGGTTCCGGAGAGCTTTTTGATATTACTACAGCAGAGTAATTATAAATGCGGCTCAGTACATTTACTATGGTTTCTTCATCTATGTAGCCAAGTTTAATGAGTATGCTGCCCAGCCTTAACGGATTTGTTTTCTGATAGTTTAGTGCATGATTTAACTGAGCACTTGTAATATATCCCTCTTTACTCAAAAGCTCGCCCAGCTTGGCTTTGCCGGCTCCTGACTGATCTCTTATGGTAGCTTTCAGGCTGGTTTTTTGCGAAGAAACCGAATTTTTATTCATTTATTATAATACCTTAGCGCTTTTAAATATTATTTTTTTGGAGATCTATAATTATCATAAATCTTTTTTGCTCCACCACCTATAAGCAGAACGCCTAAAAAATAAAAACAAAAACGTATAAAAAAAATAGCTGAAGAAAAATGTTCTATTTTTTGAATTTTCGGCATTACCTGGGGTATCCTGAAAAATACGCCGATTCCTGCCATGACCAGCACAACTCCCCAGACAATCTGAATATTTATATTATTTTTTGCCATAGCTTTATCCTGTTTTGTTTAAAAACTCTATTTCAACCCTGCGATTGTTTATTCTCCCTTTTGCAGTTTCATTAGTATCTATGGGGTTTTCCGGCCCCATTCCAATGGTTTTTATTTTTGTTGGATTAATTCCCTTGCCTGTAAGAAAGCTTTTTACGATATCAGCCCTGAACAAAGAAAGCTCCTTATTGTAATCGTAAAAACCACTAGAGTCGGTATAGCCTTTTATAATAATGTCTGTGTCAGGATTTTGAGCCATTATCTCAGCGACTTCATCAAGTTTTATTAAAGCATCATCTGAAAGCTCGGCTGTCTTGTATTTGAAATATATGATAATATTTTTATCTGGAATTTGTCTAAGTACAATACCTGATTTATCAAGGTGATCTCCATTATTATCTGACAGGTTTTCATTTGAAATATTTTTATCCTCTAATAATTCATCTTGCTCTTCAGAAATTTGAACTTGTTTATTTTGTTCTGAATCAATTTGATTTATGGAATACTTTTGTACAACAGGCTTAGAATTAATAGTTGTTGAACTGGATTGAAGCAATTGTTCTGATTTTGAATTATTGATAGTATCAATGATCTGCGTCATATATTTATTTATATTAGAAAGTTTTATTTTGAACTCCGCAGGATATTTAATATACCACCATGATAGAATAAGAAGACTAACTAGTAGAAAAAAACATCCAAGCACCTTGACAGCAGGCTTTAGCCCACCTCTTTTAACCTCTTGATTTGACTCGTTTTCAGCGATTTGGCTTTCTATTGGGGCAACTTCCTGTTTTGGATCACTTTCAGCAATTTGGCTCTTTTGGGGGACAGCTTTTTCAGTAGGTATTTGAAGCTCTTTAGCGCATTCCTTTATAAGAGTAAGTTCATTTATTGTTTTCTGCTCTTTAACATATCCGGTTAACAAGGCCAAATCACATATTATATTTATTAATCTCGGGAAGCCCTTAGACAAAGAAAAGATCTCTCCAATTGCACTTGAGCTGAAAATATTTCTTTTAGAACCGGCAATATTTAAGCGGTGCTTTATGTATTCTTTTGTTTCATTTTCAGTCAACGGCTCGATGTGATAGTTTATCGTAATCCTCTGCCTTAAGGCTCTGTTCTCCGGTTCTATTAATATATTGTTAAATTCTTTTTGACCTACAAAAAATATATTTAAAAGTTTTGTATCCTGTCTTTCTATGTTCGACAGAAGTCGTATTTCTTCGAGAAGCTCAGATTTTAATCTCTGGGCCTCATCAATTATAAGTAATACCTTTTTATTCTTTGAGTAAGCATCATTCAAGAATTTTCTAAGATGATTAAGGAACTCACCTTTGGTGCTGAATTTTTTATCTATTGAAAACACATTTGCAATAAAGTTAAAAAAGTCAAAATTTTCCATACCGGGATCAGGAACATGGGCTGCGATTACATCATCGTCCAGGTTATTTATCAGCGCGTTTATGATTGTAGTTTTACCTGTGCCCACATCGCCGGTTAGAAAAAGGAAGCCTTTATTATCAAGTATTCCATATGATAGAATTGCTAAAGCTTCTTTGTGCTTTTCACCTATCCATAGAAATTTTGGGTCTGTGCTGATTTGAAAAGGTTTTTTATTTAAGTTGTAGTATGAAAGATACATATAATTTTTTAAATATACCCTTTTTGCCCCAGAAATAACAGAATTTCTTTTGCCGCCTCGTCAGGAGTCAGCTCGGTGGTATCTATGCGCAACTCAGGTGACTCAGGAAGTTCGTAAGGATCATCTACTCCAGTAAATCCCTTTATAAGTCCTGCCCTGGCTTTTGCATACATCCCTTTTCTATCTCTTTTTTCGCATACATCAATTGGAGTGGACACATGAACTTCTATAAAACCTCCGTAAGCTTCTATGATTGATCTTATTTGTGACCTTGTAAACAAATATGGCGCTATGGGTGCACATATAGCAATACCACGATTCTTAGTTATTTCACTTGCAACAAAGCCAATACGTCGAACATTTATGTCGCGGTGTTCCTTAGAAAAGCTTAATTCGTTGGATAAATTACGGCGGACGATGTCACCATCAAGGAGGGAAACAGGTCTTTCTCCTATTTCCAGAAAACGAGCATAAAGAATTTTTGCAATTGTAGATTTTCCTGAACCTGAAAGACCTGTTAAAAAGATTGTAACTCCTTGCTTATGAGGAGGAGGATAAGCTTTTTGAAGTTCCTTAATTACCTCAGGGAATGTAGCCCATTCAGGTATCCGCCTTCCCGAACGAATTCTTTCCCGAATATCTGAACTACTTAGAGATATTGTCTGAGTATTAGCAGGAACTTCATTTTGAAAACGAAATTCATCTTCAAAAGGCAGATAAACCATCTCCTCAAAATGGATAACGCTTATATTAATTTCACTACTATATTTTTCTGACAGATCCCTGGTAATATTGCTGTCATAAAAGGGCATCCCCTTGCTATCCATACCAGGACTCCCATGCTCATGTCCTATAATAAAATGGGTACATCCATAATTTTTTGATATAATTGCGTCTAAGAGTGCATCTCTTGGCCCGGCCATTCTCATGGCAAGTGGTAGTAAATTTAATAAGTAAGAATCAGGCGGATAGTGATTGGTCACTTCACGATAGCACCTTACCCTTTTATAGTGATCAAAATCATCAGGTTTTGCTATACCTGTAATAGGAAGAATGAGTAAATTGGCGCCGGCTTGTTGCATTGCTTTAACAGTCATTTCAAACTGCGGCCTGTGAATAGGATTTCTGGTCTGAAATCCAACAATTCTCCTCCAGCCAAGTTTTTTATATATAGCTGTAACTTCTTCCGGAGCCATACGCAACTGTTTAAAATCAAAGTGTATCGGCAGGTTTAATACTTCCAGTTTACCGCCTATGTAATAATCGCCGGATTTATTTAAAAGATAATTTACTCCGGGGTGTGTTTGATCCAGAGTACCATAAATTTTTAAGCATTCTTTTTCGCGTTCTATTTCCCAGAAATCTTCAATATGCATAATTGCAAGAAGAAAACCCTCAGGATCTCTAAGAGTTACAGACTGGCCTGCCTCAATTGTGCTCGCCTTTGTGTTGGTAATGTCAAGACAAACAGGTATAGGCCAGAGCATATCGTTTTGAAGGCGCATTCGGTCTAATACAGATTCATAGTCAGAACGTACCATAAAACCTTTTAGAGGCGAAAAAACACCGGTTGCAAGGAGTTCAAGATCGCAGCGCTGCCTCTCATTTAGTGTAATATCCGGAAGTTTAAGCGAAATATCCTTAAGCAGCTTACAGCGTTCTGAATCAGCAAGAAGATTTACAAGAGTCCCGCCATGAGGTTCCGAGTATTCTATATTATTCATAATGATAAATCCGCTTTAAGAAAATATTGATTTCTGGGAGTCTTTTCCCTAAAAGTCTTCAGCCTAACCAGCCTGAGTAGTTACGAAAATATCTCTTATTTTTCCCTAATGTCAAATACAATATTTAGAAAATAAAAAAAGCGAAGTCAAAATAATGCTTCGCTTAAAGAATTGCAATCTTCCTATTCATTCAAGAATTGAATCAAAGGTCTCCTTACCAACCTTCAGGATGACTTTTGTGCCACTTCCAGGCTGTTTCAATTATTGTGGAAAGATCGGCAAATTGAGGTTTCCAGCCAAGCTCCTTGATAATCTTTTTGCTGGAACCAATCAGCACGGCAGGATCACCCGGACGTCTCTTGGTAACTTTTGAGGCAATTGCTCTGCCCGTTACATTTCGTGCAACCTCAATTACTTCTTTTACTGAAAAGCCGTCACCATTCCCTAAATTATATTCTCCTTCCTGCATGCCATTCATAAGCCTCTCAAGGGCAAGAAGGTGGGCCTGAGCCAGGTCGGCAATATGAACATAATCTCGAATACATGTGCCATCTTTTGTTGGATAGTTATCTCCGAAAATATTTATCCTCTCCCTCTGCCCAAGAGCTGTCTGAAGCACCAGAGGAATAAGGTGTGTTTCGGGCCTGTGATCCTCTCCGACCTCACCGTCCGGGTCTGCTCCGGCTGCATTAAAATAACGCAAAGAAACATATTTTAAACCATAGGCATTGCTGAAATCCTTCAGGATCTGTTCCACCATGAGTTTGCTTCTGCCATAAGGGGTTATCGGGTTTTGTGGATGCCGTTCCGTAATGGGAATCTCTATTGGTTCCCCGTAGGTAGCACATGAGGAAGAAAAGATGAAGGATTTGACATTATTCTCAATCATAACCTCAAGCAAATTGAGAGTATTTGCCACATTATTCCGGTAATACTTACCAGGTTCTAATACAGATTCTCCAACATAACAAAATGCAGCAAAATGCATGACAGCCTCAACGCGATACTCTGTAAATATGCTTTTCAGCAGTTTTGAATCTGCCATGGAAGCTTTGATAAAAGGCCCCCACCCTACTGCCTGCCGATGACCGTATACAAGATTGTCGAGTACTATGGGATTATAACCCTTTTTTGCCAGATATTTACACATATAAGAGCCGATATAACCAGCTCCTCCAACAACCAGGATATTTTTCATGAATATTACCCTCTCAAAATTCGTATCATTTTAGATTTTCTTAAATTTAATTGCCCGCTGCCTCTGGTTAATCTCATATTTGAGTTTTCAAATTTCTGGTTATTTAATTTTCAACCATAATAACCTGGCTAATCCTGGCCCAGGGTTTTTCCATTGGGAAGGCATTTCAGATGTCAGATAAATCACATCACCGGCACGAACACTATAAACTGCCTTCCCCAGTTTCATCTGCAATTTTCCTGACAATAGATATCCTATTTCTTCACCTTTATGAATAAAAAAATGGGATGGCAGGTTTTTACCGGGTGGTATTTCAATTCGGTATGGCTCAGCTTTTGGGTCGAAATCCACAGGAGTTAGAAGTTTTGCATATATGCTTCCTTCTGGCAAATCAGGAAATTTTATCTCAACAGCTTCACCCGATGGAAAGATTACACGATTTTCAACATCCACTGATCCTTGAAAAAATGAACTTACATCAACAGAAAGAACTTCCGCTATTTTAAGCAAAGCAGGAAGTGATGGATATATCAAGTCACTTTCAATTTGTGATATTGTACTTGGAGTTACACCAACGAGTTTAGAAAGTTCCGTCTGTGATAACCCTCGTTTTGTACGAAGTTCCTTCAGGCGTATTCCCAAGTCTATTCCGCTTTTTGAGCGCATTTCTGAATCAAATGTAATATTAAGGTCTTTACTCCAGTAGTTAAATGGCTTGTTAAGTGTGTCGATATTACGTCTTTCCGCCTTAAGAATAGTCAGAGATGTTTTTCCTCTTTTTACAGACAGCTCAATTGCAACCTGGGCTGTTTGGTTGATTTGCGCTCTGATACGTGGGGAATGAGCTTTTTTCTCAATAATCCAATATGCAATGGTGTTTAGCTCATAAAGGCGCGGGCAGGAATGTGAATAAAAGTTTATAATATGCTCTTCTCCTTCCCATAGTTCTTGCATTCCAGTAAGGCTTTCAAAGACAAATCTTACGTCTCCATGCAGATTTTCATGAATACCATAGAAGGCATCCATTACCTTGTCTACATTTCTCGGTTCTTCAACCCTTACAATTTGACATGGCCATTCTGATTTTTTATTGTAGAAATTAGAAAAGACCTCGGAGCCGTCCCCTTTGCCATGTGTAAAGCAGTCCAGAATAGTCAGATTTTCATATTCGGCCAGAGAGCCTAATTGTTCTAAAAGATTTCTTGGAGAGCGATCAAAGCTGACATAGATGAGAGGTTTATTTTGAGCCTGTGATGCTTGTATGAAATTTAAACAAAATACCGATGCCAGACTCCCGGCATCGTCATACCATACTACATTATCTCCGATAAAAAGCCCCCCTAATAAACGATCAAGCTGGCCTACACCGGAAGCTATGCGAAGTCTATTTGGATTCATTTTGCTATCTCACATAAAAACTCTTTAATTTTATAACGCTACAGCTTTTTAAAAATAACAAGATCCTGCAAGGTTCTTTTTTAACGATCTCTAATGCGCTCAAACAGTTTCCTGTTTTGAATGTATCATACCTGAAGCTCATTTTCAGCCGATAGAGTGTTGCAAAAACTCATTATGAAATTAACCTGAAATATTTGGATGGATATGGGTTTGTTATAGGTTAACGGGGTTTACTTTTTTTTTCCTATGGGGTACAAATAATGAATCTGGTTTACAGTTAACGGTTTTATGCTTTGATCAACTGTGAACTGTGAACCGTAAACGATTACAATTTTGGTACGCCTGGCAGGATTCGAACCTGCGACCTACGGATTAGAAGTCCGTTGCTCTATCCATCTGAGCTACAGGCGCACATAAACTATTGTAAATAAAAATATCACATGTTCTATTGTATGTCCATAAAAAATAAGGCTTAAATAATAGAGTAGCCGAGTAGTCAACCAATATCAAAATGAAGAAAAAAAAACAGTCAATAAAAAAAGATAAAAAAAGTATTACCGGGGAAAAAGCTAAAAAAACTATTGCCGGCAAAAAGAAGGCTGCTAATAATTCCGCAAGCCAGTCTTCTGAAAATACGCTTGTCAAGTTTGACCCCCTTCAGAAATATTTGCAGGAAATCAGTAGATATAAGCTTCTTACAAGAGAAGAAGAAAGGGATCTTGCTATAAGAGTACGCGAGCATGGTGATAAAGAAGCAGCATACATTCTAGCCACTTCCAACCTCAGGCTTGTAGTAAAGATCGCACTGGAATTTCAGAGAATTTGGATGCAGAATCTTTTAGACCTGATTCAGGAAGGAAATATCGGGCTTATGCAGGCTGTCAGAAAGTTCGACCCTTATAAGAATGTTAAGTTTTCATATTATTCTTCATTCTGGATAAAGGCATATATTCTTAAGTTCATAATGGACAACTGGCGCCTTGTAAAAATCGGTACGACACAGGGGCAGAGAAAACTTTTTTTTAAATTAAAAAAGGAAAAACAGAGACTTATAGATGAGGGGTTTGATCCAAAGCCTAAGCTCCTTTCGCAAACATTGGGCGTTTCAGAACGAGAAATTGTGGACATGGAACTGAGGCTGAATGGTTGGGATGTATCTTTAGATGCGCCCTTAAAAGAAGATTCAAATACTGAGAGGATTGAATTTTTAAGCACTGAGGATGAATCTATAGAGGAAAAAGTGGCCAAAAAGGAAATCGAGGAACTCCTTCATAATAAGATTGAAATATTCAAAAAGAAAATGAATAAAAGAGAACTCGAAATATTTAATTTGCGCATTTTTTCCGATGATCCAGCCACATTACAGGAGATTGGCGATCGCTATGGAATATCAAGGGAGAGAGTTCGACAGATTGAGAAAAGTCTAATAAAGAAGTTAAGAGAATTTTTTAAACGCGAAGTATCTGATTTTGATTCTTATGCTTTTAAAGATGAAGGAATATTATAAATGAAGTCGAAGTTATTCAGAGTATCTATTTTATTTATAGCCTTCTTGTTTTATCCGGCTTGTACTTTAATTAAGTCGATAGCTCCGGGCGATGAAGTGCCGGTTAAAAAAACTGAAAATCGTTATTATAACTATATAGAAGCTCATCTGAACATAAAGAAAAATAATTTAGATAAAGCTATCTATTACCTGACTAAAACGATTAAAGACGACCCTGAAAATTTATATCTGCAAAGAGAGCTTGCGATTTTTTACCTTATGCAGAAAGACAATTTAAAAGCACTGAAGATTGTTAAAAATATTGTAGACAAAAATCCAGGCGATATAGAAGCTCTTATTATGTATGGTAGAATTAAACAGAGCCTGGAGCAAATCGATGATGCTAAAGAAGCATATGAAAAGGTCATTGCCAATGATCCGGCCCAGAAAAAAATATATTTGATTCTTGGTGGTATTTATATGGAAGAAGGCGATTTGGGCAAAGCCTTAAAGACATATAAACAGTTGGTTGATAAATATCCTGAATTTTATGCAGGGTATTTTTTTATTGGAAAGATTTATGCTGAACATGGCAAAATAGTTGATGCTGAAAAAGAATTTCTAAAAGCATTAGATTTGGAGCCGGACCTTGAGGAAGTCAGATTCGAGTTGATTGAACTTTATAAAAGTCTGGGGGAAGAACAAAAGACTATTAAAACATACAAAGAAATTCTGGAAATAGATTCAAACAACATCAGAGCTGCCCTTGAGCTTGGTCTTCTTTATTATAAGAATGGAATGATTAAAGATTCAGACAACCTATTTAATGACTTGGCTGCAAAAAGTTTGTCTGATTCTGAAGTTATAAAAAAAGTCGTTCAGATATGTTTGGATAAAAAGAGATATAATGATGCTATTATTGCCATAGAAGGAATGTTAAAGAGTTTGCCCGGCAGTTCAGATATTCATTATGCCGCAGGCATGGCATATAATGCAATTAATGATAAAGAAACAGCAATAGTCCACTTTAAACAGGTGCCGCAAGATTCAAAATTTTATCAAAATTCAGTAATACAGATTTCTTTTCTATATCGGGATTTGGGAAAAATAAGGGAAGCTATTAATTTTTTAGAAAATCTAATAAAAAATATTCCTGACAAACCGGAACTAACGCTTTATCTTGCTTCGTTTTATGAAGAGAATGAAGAGTTCTATAAGGCTGAAAAAGTTCTTAAG
>Ga0255424_1035_pt1 | contig 33661 bp, 39 predicted proteins | sample ANMaggSeSYBR02F3_FD_182670 | JGI IMG/M metagenome (GOLD analysis project Ga0255424, IMG submission 182670) | Sediment cell enrichment communities from methane seep in Santa Monica Basin, California, United Staets - ANME aggregate JGI... | ecosystem: Environmental > Aquatic > Marine > Cold seeps >... | reverse complement strand
GGTGATTTATCATGAATATTAAAGACATTATTACAACTTTTATTATTTTATTCAGTTTCTGGGTCTTACTTTCGGCACATTTCGATCTATTCCACATTGGTTCAGGTATTATTTGTTGTGCCATAATTGCTTTTGCATCACATGACCTCCTTTTTCAGGATACAGGGAATCACCGCTTGACAAAGACCGTACGTTTCACTACTTATCTGCCCTGGCTCATATATCAGATAGTACTTGCAAATATTGATGTAGCAAAACGGGCACTTTCCCCCAGTATGCCGATAGATCCGCAGATCGTTTCTTTCAGGACAAAACTTAAAAGCGAGGTCGCTCGTACCGCTTTTGCAAATTCGATAACACTCACACCAGGTACAGTGACCGTTGATATAGTTGATGATATTTTCTATGTACATGCCATTGCTAAAGAGCCTGCTGACGATCTTCTTGAGGGGACGATGGAGCGTAAAATTGCTCATATCTTTATGGAGGACTGACCATGACCGGGATAATACAGATGCAGGATATCTTCTTATCAGTAGCGGTTATCATAGTTATTGCAAGTTTTGTATCATTATATCGCGGAATAGAAGGTCCGGGTATTTTCAACAGGATCATTGCAGTAAATGTGATCGGTACTAAAACGATCGTATTGTTAGTACTTATAGGTTTTATCTACGAAAGACCGGATTTTTTTGACATAGCACTGGTATATGCCATCCTTAATTTCATTATGACGATAGCAGCGACGAGATACTAAAACGAGAGGATGATAAGTATGTTTGACTCGATTATAATCATCATAGTGGTTTTACTTTTATTGATTGGTCTATTCTTTATGCTGGCTGGCACAATAGGATTCGTACGCTTTCCCGATTTCTATTCCAGGATGCATGCAACAGGCAAGTGTGATACGCTCGGTGAAGGGTTGATGCTGTTCGCATTAATTATTTATGAGACTGGATATGAAGGTTTATTCAAAGGTGATCTTCAACATGCATCATTCGTTAGCATCAAGATTATACTTCTAATACTTTTCATTTTACTGGCAAATCCCACCTCTACCCATGCAATTGCGAAGGCTGCACATGATGTAGGACTGCAACCCTGGAAAAAAACAGATGAGACAGAATGGATCTATGATCAGGATTTTGGGACTGATGAAGCTATCAATGGAGGTGAGACAAAATGATATGGGTGCTTGATATTACCCTGCTGCTGTTTCTTGTAGTCTGCGCAATCGCTGCCATATCAATAAAAGACCTGCTCTCAGCAGTGATCATCTTATCGGCATATAGCCTGATCATGGCTATAGTCTGGGTAGAGATGCATTCGGTCGATGTAGGGTTCACTGAAGCCGCAGTAGGAGCCGGTATTACTACAGTGCTTTTTATTGCAACACTTGCCAGAACCGAAGGGAGGAGTGAAGATTGAAATTAGCTGCACTTTTGGTTGTGATACTGGCAGGCGGGATGCTTATTTATGCAGGGCAGGATCTGCCAGCGTTCGGTGATCCGGGGTCGCCGGCTTACCAGCATCCGATAATAGATCATTACATAACCAATTCTGAGACCGAATCTGGTGTGGAAAATATTGTAACTGCTTTACTGGCAAATTATCGAGGTTATGATACTCTCGGTGAGGTCACTGTGATCTTTACTGCGGGAATGACTGTCATCCTGCTTCTTCGGAGGCGTGAGATATGAGCGGGATACAAAAAAGCGTGATCATACGCACAGTTGTCCGGATCATGGTGCCGTTCATTCAAATATTTGCCCTGTATGTTATCATGCACGGATCAAGCGGACCCGGCGGCGGTTTCCAGGGAGGTGTGATATTTGGTGCCAGCATTATCCTCTATACTATGATCTACGGCCATAAGGAAGGGAAAAAGAGGATGTCTGATAAACTCAGCAGGATACTTTCCAGTTCCGGAGTTGCCATTTTTGCACTAACTGGGATATTATGCCTGGTCTTTGGAGGAATGTTCCTCCAGTATGGCGTGGTCCCGCTGCTACCGGATGACCCGGCTCAGGTTTCCAGACTCCTTATTGATGTGGTAGAGATTGGTATAGGTATAACAGTGCTTGCTGTGATGATATCGCTCTTTTTTGATATCTCACCTCCTGAAACGGAAGAGGAAGAACTTGTAGCTTCAGAGGAGGCAGGACAATGAGCGGAATTATCGAGATAATCAGTGCTGAATTTAATTACTGGATATATGTTACACTGATGATGATCGGGTTCTATGCAATGATCGCAAAAAAGAACCTTGTTAAAAAGGTCATCGGAGCAAATATATTCCAGACAGCGATCTTTTTGTTCTATATATCACTTGCAGAGGTCAAAGGTGGCACAGCCCCTATCCTGCTCCACGGTCACGAGGGTGCTGATGTGGCACATGGAGCAGTGAATGAAGTGATATATGTGAACCCACTGCCGCATGTACTGATACTGACCGCAATCGTGGTTGCCGTAAGTACAACAGCAGTAGCGCTAGCTTTGATCATCAAGATCTACCAGGAGTACGGATCTCTCGAGGAAGATGTGATCCTCGCATACAGGCGGCAACTGCAGCCTGAGTTTTCAGAGTATGCAAGGCAAAAACAGGAGGGTGAACAGTGATTGGATTTGATTTGATAACTGACCACCTGCCTGTACTCACTGTTGTAATTCCTCTTATAGCTGGCTTTTTAACACCCATGATCGGGTGGATCGACCGCAGACTTTGCTGGTACTGGGTAATGCTGACCATGTTTGCTGTACTTCTTATGACGTCAAGCAACCTCTATACTGTGATCACCAGCGGTACGATACATTATCACCTAGGGGGCTGGACTCCGCCGATAGGTATAGAATACGTAATCGACCTGCTAAACGGTTTTGTGTGTTTGATCATTGCATTTATCGGATTGATGGTGGGCATATATTCTATCGAAAGTATTAAAAAAGAACTTCCGAACAAGATTATCCCGTTCTATTCCATCTTCCTATTGCTGATCACAGGACTTATGGGCATGACCATCACAGGTGATATTTTCAACTTCTATGTATTTCTTGAGATCTCATCACTGACAGCTTATGCACTGATAGCAATGGGTGACCGTGGAGACGGAGTAGTAGCAAGTTTTAATTACCTGATAATGGGAACGGTAGCAGCATCTTTCATCCTTCTTGGAATTGGATATCTCTATGCTGTCACTGGTTCGCTGAACATCGCTGACATGCAGGGTCTTCTACCAAGTATCTATGATAATAAGGTGGTACTTGCCGCACTTGCCTTCTTTATGGTAGGGTTCAGCATTAAGGTCGGTCTGTTCCCGCTGCATGCCTGGTTGCCTGATGCTTATACACATGCACCGTCAGCAGCCAGTGCATTGATAGCAGGACTTATGACAAAAGTCGGAGCATATGCAATGATCAGGTTCATGTTCAGTGTCTTCACACCGGAATTTGTGATAGATATAACCAGGATGGCTGAAATCCTCACCTGGGCTGCTGCGCTGGCGATAATTGTAGGATCGGTACTTGCAATAGCTCAAAGCGATATCAAGCGTATGCTTGCATATTCAAGTATAAGCCAGATCGGGTATATATTGCTCGGTGTCGGGCTTGCGAACGTGATCGGAATGCAGGGTGGACTGCTGCACATACTAAACCATTCACTAATGAAATGTGCTCTATTTCTGGTTGCGGGTGCCATCTTTTACAAGACTGGTATTAGAAACCTGCATCAGTTCCAGGGACTTGGCAAGAAGATGCCGGTAACGACCACAGTGTTCCTGATAGCAGGTCTTTCAATGATTGGCGTACCAGGTACCGTAGGTTTTACGAGTAAATGGTATCTTGCACTCGGGTCGATAAATGCAGGGCAGTGGATATTTGTGATCGTTATCCTGATCTCAAGCCTGCTCAATATAGTATATTTCTGGCGGGTATTTGATAATATCTGGTTCGGCCACCCGCATGAAGTTGAGCATATAAAACGAGATGAGGCACCGCTTTCTATGCTGATACCGATGGTAATACTTGCCGTACTGTGCATATTCTTCGGACTATTTGCATATTATCCGCTGCACTATGTACTTGAACCGCTGTCAAATGCACTGCTTGGAATAGGAGTACTTCCGTGAGGTGATAAATAATGGCAATAGAAACAGTTCATTCAATAACTCCCGCACTTGCAGTGCTTGTTTCGATGGTAGCATCAGTGTTGATCCTTGCATTTGGTAAATACCCGAATATCAGGGAAGGCTGGACATTTGTGGCAGCTTTTATTAAGTTCTCCTTGGTGATCTCTATGCTACCGTTGATACTTGAGGGTAAAGTAATCACTTATACAGTAATTGAGATGCTACCTAATCTACCTATTGCGTTCAAGGTCGATGCATTCGGAATACTGTTTGCAATAACATCATCATTTTTATGGATTTTCGTGTCATCCTATTCCATAGGATACATGCGCACACTTAAGGAACATGCGCAGACACGATATTACTTCTGTTTTGCGATAGCGCTTTCATCGGCAATAGGGATAGCCTTCTCAGCTAATCTGGTCACGCTCTTTTTATTCTATGAGCTGCTCACGATATCTACATATCCGCTTGTTGCACATACAGAAACTTCTGAGGCTATCAGTTCAGGCAGGAAATACCTGACATACCTGATGATAGGAGGCATATCTCTGCTGTTCTCGATCGTAGTGGTTTACCATTATACAGGCACGACAGAATTTTCATTCAGCGGTATTGCCGGGCTGGAAACTCTACCGAGAACAATGCTCTTTATACTGTTTATTACATTCATGGTCGGATGCGCAAAGGCTGCGTTCATGCCGTTGCATGCCTGGCTGCCTGCAGCCATGGTCGCTCCGACTCCTGTAAGTGCTCTACTGCATGCTGTAGCTGTGGTGAAAGCAGGTGTGTTTACTGCTATACGGGTAATACTCTATGTGTTTGGAATTGACCTGATGGAAATAAGTGGTCTGTGGTTGTATATGGCATATTTTGTCTCGATAACTATCATTCTTGCCTCAATATTTGCAATGACGCAGGATAATCTTAAAAAGAGACTTGCGTATTCCACAGTAAGTCAGTTATCATATGTAGTATTGGGAGCAGTGCTGATCACGCAGCACGGCATTACAGGAGGGATGCTCCATATCCCGTACCATGCATTTATGAAGATCACGCTGTTCATGTGTGCCGGAGCCTTGATAGTGACAGCAAAGAAGGAGAATATCAGTGATATGAACGGGATTGCCAGACAAATGCCCATCACCATGCTTGCATTTACTGTTGGAGCGCTAGGAATGATCGGGATGCCGCCTGTCGGCGGGTATATCACTAAATGGTACCTGCTGCTCGGCGCGGCCGAACTGGATAACATGATCCTGATAGGCGTGCTTCTTATAAGTGCCGTACTGAATGCCGCATACTTCTTCCCTGTCATATATGTTGCATTCTTCAAAAAACCCGATAAAGAGCTGACATATAATGAAGCGCCGCTGACCATGCTTATTCCTCTTATATTGACAGCGATCATATCGATAATCATAGGTATCTGGCCTGATGCGCCGGGTATGTTCCTTGATATCGTAAATATTGCAGTTGCGAATGTAACAGGAGCAGTGATCTAATATGTGGTTCTTAGAAAGATGGCTGGAGAATCCAAAAACAGTAAAAAAATTGGTATATTTGCTTTACTTAAGTTTAATTATTGTATGTCTTATGGGAGTTGTTAATCAGTTTGCACCTTCAGCAGAGCATGAAGTAGATGAGGCACATACGGAACATGAAGCTATTGAAGAACATACAGAACATGAAGCTATTGAAGAACATACAGAACATGAAGCTATTGAAGAACATACAGAACATGAAGCTATTGAAGAACATACAGAACATGAAGCTGTTGAAGAACATACAGAACATACTCCGTTCGTATTTGAAAAGATACCTATTTTCAATGCGATATTCGGATTAATAATGTGTGTAATACTCGGTCTGGGGGCAAAGGCGTATGGACATAATATAGTCATGAAGGAGGAGGATTATTATGACAGGTGACCTCATTACTATACCGCCTGCTGCGATATTTATTATCGGCGCACTCCTGATACCGCTTTTTAAAGGGCGGGTACGTCAGGCATATCTCCTGTTGATACCGATCATTGCTATTATCGATGTCTATTTCATGCAACACGGTACCTACTGGTACCATCCCTTCATGGAATACGAACTGATCTTAGGCAGGGTCGATCTGCTGAGCAAGTGTTTTGGATACGTGTTCGTGATCGTTGCTCTTGCCATGACATTCTATGCACTGCATGTAAAGGAGACAGGTGAACACATTGCTGCGTTTCTGTATATAGGCAGCGCACTGGGTGTGGTATTTGCTGGTGATCTTTTCAGCGTATTTATCTTTTGGGAGGTTATGGCATGGGCATCAGTCTTTTTAGTATGGTACAGGCGCAAAAAGGCGTCGATCGATGCAGGATTCAGGTATCTAATAGTACATGTCGTTGGCGGTGTGCTGCTGCTCGGTGGTATCATTCTATATATGCAGGAAAGCGGCGGATCGATTGCTTTTAATGGTTTCGATTATGCATCTCCTGCAACAATATTGATCCTTCTGGGTTTTATTATCAATGCTGCAGTCCCGCCACTCCATGCCTGGCTGCCAGATGCATATCCTGAGGCTACGATCACAGGTGCTGTCTTTATGACTGCATTTACCACAAAGACTGCTGTATATGTGCTTGTAAGAAGTTTTTCTGACTTTACTATAGATGGCGTTGCAATCCTTATGTATCTTGGTGCTATCATGGCGCTATATGGTGTTATTTATGCAATACTTGAAAATAATATACGAAGACTTCTTGCCTACCATATAGTAAGTCAGGTAGGTTATATGGTCTGTGGTGTCGGGATTGCCGCAAGTACCATCGGCGTAGTAAGCGAAATGGCTATTGATGGTACGGTTGCGCATGCCTTTTGTCATATCCTTTACAAAGGACTGCTGTTCATGGGCGCCGGTGCTATCATTTATATGACAGGGAAAAGCAAACTTACTGAACTTGGCGGTCTCTATAAGGTCATGCCCCTTACAATGATCTTCTATATGATCGCTGCTTTATCTATCTCTGGTGCGCCGCTATTTAACGGTTTTATAAGTAAATCTATAATTATACATGCAGCTGCGATGGACCATAATATGTTGATCTTCCTTATGCTGGAAGTTGCTGCGGTCGGGACATTTCTTTCTGTCGGTCTGAAACTTCCTTACTTTGCATTCTTTGGTAAGGATGCCGGTATAAAGGCAAAGGATCCACCTATGAATATGTTAATTGGTATGGGAATCGCTGCATTTCTGTGCATCTTGCTGGGCGTTTATCCGTCCCTATTATATAATATTTTGCCTTATCCATCGGCTGTTGCTGATTATGCACCATATGCATCAGGACACCTGATTGGAACGCTTCAATTGATGTTGTTTACATATGCAGGTTTTCTGTTGTTGAAAAATAAACTCCATCCGGAAAATACTATCAGTCTTGATACTGATTGGTTCTACCGCAAAGGTAGTGTACTTTTTACATGGTTCATCAACAATCCACTTGCAAGAGGTGCGCAGTGGCCTGCTGATGCAGCGATCGTAGTTAAGAACTTTGCCGCATGGTTCAGCAAGAATCCGGCTGAAGCGCTAAGTATTATCATTGATAGGATATGCCTCTTGTTATTGAATATATCACAGGGTACATCTACAGCGGCTCAGACCGCAGAAGATATGATCGATGATCGTCGGAAAAATTATCCGGGAGAGCCTGTCCGCAGAGACCCGATAGGAGTTTCGGTACTGCTCGGGACGCTCTTTTTATTCGCATATCTGATATATGTGGTAATTCCTTATCTTTCGGTCTATGCAGTAATCGCTCTTGTGCTGATTGCAGTGTTTATAGGTATTGGTATGAGGATCAGGGAAATTATGCGGACTGCAGGTTTATGAAAAAAAGTAGTTTATGTCATATATTATGCCATATACTATCTTTTTATTGCATGAGAACCAATCAATATGTTGTGTTTATTTATAGGCTGACCACCAATAAAGTAATTCACATTGGTATTTTCAAGGAGATTGCATGGTTAAATGGGTTGTCGTACAGCTAAGTGATAGGGAATATCAGATACTTGAAAAACTAGATGATATTGAAGGAGATTCTTCTCAGAAGTTGAGGTCGCTCTTAAGAGGTTATCTATTTAGTACACCTAAATTTCAGAAAGATTACCATATAATCCATCTTGAAGAGAAAAAGGAATTTCTATTTGAAATATTAGCATCTATATGGAAAGAATATGATTCATCGACCTCACCCTTAGAGAAATGGGATGAGGAAAAGGTGAAGAGCGTACGTGATGATCTCATGGAGATCAATGCTATTCGTCCGGTAGGTCCATTTAGTTTCACTGTTACTGGTCTGTTAAAAAAACCATGGTTGTCAGCGTACTATCACGTAAATAATATTTTCGAGGAGTTAGATGAATTCAGCCAGGCATGCATAGCCTCAATATATGTACTGGATTTTCTATCCAAAGGTACTTTTGAATCTGAGTTACTGAAAAACAGCACAATATTGTTGAATGAATTATTCATGTTTTCATATGCAGTGGCCAGGAAAAAGGCTCATGAAACTCAAGAATCATTTAAACGTAGAAGCAGTTCACCCTGTTCTGACGACCAGCTTACGGCCTGACTGGATGCTTTTAATATCAGTCCTGCCTGTTACGTGGATATCACCCGTGCACTCGGCAGCCCTTGCTGAAACCATGGGTCGTATGATCATATTGCCACCGGCATAGGCCAATCCACCGACCTTTGTCCTGTCCAGCAGGGTAAGATTGCCGACAACCTTGATGTTGCCCTTTATATCGCAATCGGCACCTATTGTTGATTTCTCAGCAATAACATCACCCTTTACCTTTGAGCCTTTGCCCAGTACAAGGTTACCTTTTACCACAAGGTCTCCCCAGAAGTCGCACCCCATGCCCACCACGGCATTTCCCGGTAGGTTCACTTCATTTTCAAAAAATGAGAATTTTTTAATTATGAATGTTTCAGATTCCGGATGTCTTTTTATGAATTTTGGGTCCATGAAAATCACTATCTAAGAATATTACTTATCACTACTTTTAACTACTTTGAATAAACTTAAACTTTTGGAACTTTCAATCGATTGAAAAATGCAGAGATGGAAAACATGACACTTCAAATAGGCAGGATCATTCGGGCAAATACTATCAGTGATGCCTGGTACAGAGGAATAAACATGATCTGGAACCAGGGACATGAGGTTACGGACGAGCGGGATAGCAAGATAAAGGAATACCTGAACCTGATGATCGTTGTCAAGGACCCTTATACTGACCGGATACCGGCTGATATATCCTGGAATGAGGAGCGGCTTGAGGAATATGCCAAACAATTGATTACCGGGGAGAATGTCCAGGATTTCGAGTATACCTATGGGCAGCGTCTGCGTAACTGGAACGGGCAGATTGACCAGATTGCATATGTGATAGACAAACTCAAGCACAATCCGACAACCCGCAGGGCCACCGCAGTTACCTGGGTGCCCACTGTGGATACAGTAGTGGACGAGGTGCCCTGCATGATCATTGACGATTTCAAGATAAGGGAAGGAATGGTCAACCTGACTGCACTGTTCAGGAGTCATGATTTTGCCGGGGCTTATCCTGCTAACTTATACGGCCTGTCCAGGCTTTTAGAGTATGTTGCTGGCGAGGTGGGTGTTAAGCCGGGCATGATCACTACTATCAGTGCAAGTGCACATATATACGAACATGACTGGGATATGGTCGAAGAAATCCTTTGATGCGGGGATTTGAAAAACATTAATATGGGTTGGATACCCCATGTGTAATTCTACTGAATATTAATGTAAGTATGATATCAATTCATTTAAGTGATGTTTATGATTAGTGAAAAATCCCAGGAAGTAAAAAAGTACAAAAGAAAATGCGTGGTATTGAATGTGCTTGAAGCTAAAGCATGGCGGAATGTGAGCGTCCTTGACTCTAAAACAAAAGAGAAATACTTTTTCGGGAAGGTTAAGCAGGCACCGCCAGAAATCAATGTGGGGGATGAACTTTATATCGGGTATGAGGAGTTGCCCTATGACCTACCCGATGGTTCGAGTAAGATAGTGCTTATGACCCTGGATGGTTTATTGCTGGATTGGGCAATGATCACACCACATTAAGGTTACAGCGCCTGCTACATTAAGGTTACAACGCCCGTTACATTAAGGTTGCAGTGCCTGTTAGATGAGGTTTTGCTCTTTCATACTCAGGTACCTGCCGTCCCCGATAATGATGTGGTCGTAGAGTTCGATGCCAACTATCTTGCCGGTGTCTATGAGCTTGCGTGTAATGTCGATATCGTTCTGGCTGGGTGCAGGGTCGCCGCTGGGGTGGTTATGGGCCACGATGATGGCAGCGGCGCTTTCCTGGATAGCGGTCTTGAACACCTCACGGGGGTGGACAATATTGGCGTTCAGGCTGCCTATTGATACGGTTTCCTCACAAATGAGCTGGTTTTTAGTATCCAGATGCAGGGCAATGAATGACTCTTTTTTCTGCTCACGCAGTTTTGGATAGATAAACTGGTAGGCAGCTTCGGGACTGCTTATACGGGGTTTTTCCTCTTCAGTGAAGGTCTCAAGCCTGCGGGCCAGTTCGAAAAGTGCGGTTATCTCAGCGGCCTTGGCGGCTCCCACGCCATGTATTTCCTTCAGTATGGTGGGAGATGTGCGGCTGAGTTGCTGAATGTTGTATGTGGCCAGTATGCGGCTGCAAAGGTTCAGGACGTTCTCGCCTTTGGTGCCGGTGCGCAGGATAATGGCCAGCAATTCTGAGTCTGAGAGTGCGGATGGGCCGTTTTTAAGGAGCCTTTCCCTTGGCCGGTCATTGGGCTGGATGTCCTGGATCCTGATATGGTATTCAGACATGTGGATTGCTGTAGAAATTTCTGGGTATATAAGGGGTGCGATTTTTACTGGTGACAATGAATTGCACTACCTTGCCGATCCGATAAACGACTGAGTGACAGAAACCGACCTTCGTCTCAATCTATACGGCCCTATAAAGCAATTTATCTGGGATTCGCACTATGGCGGTGCCACAGTCGGCTGACCGAATGCACCACAGTAAGAACAAATGTATATAAAATTTAGTAGATACATGCCTATATGATATAAATAATACAAAAAACCTAATCAAACTTATATAATATAGCATCATTTTTGCCATATATGCCCACACCAACCAAATGGGATACACTATTGTATTTACATTTCACAAATGGTGCCACATTTAGCGAACTGTCAGCAACATTGAGAGTTAACATATTTTTTGAGAACTTGAACAACAGGGTGCTCTACAAACGGCTGGGCGAACTCATTGATGCAGAACTGGTTATCAGGAAAAGGATCACAACTAAAAAACAGACAGTCTACAATATTAACCGCGGGAACCCCACCCTCAATAATTATATGGCATTTTTACTGTGGTCAAGTAAAGAAGGTCTTGACTATAACATTTTGCTTTCCAAAAGAGCACAGGACATTGTATTTTCAACAATAGGGCACGGTCCTTCAACTCTTAAAACACTGCATGAATACACAGGCAATTCAAAAAATACCCTCATAAAATACATCAGGATACTTGAAAGAAATCGGTTTGTCAGGATAATCAAACAAAAACCCCTCTGCATTGACTTCAACCTGAATGATAAGACGCTGTTCTACCTCACACTGATGCGGCCCCCCTGCTCCCTTGCAGAAAAGACCGGGAAATATAGCAGACTTATCAATGACATTGATACTATAAATGAAAGGATTTCAGGTTCGAATGAGCTCATGGAATTAGTTATTAAAATGCATATATATTCAACCACGGTAACTGAGGGAAATACTGCAAATAAAGACGATGTGGAAAGGGTAATGAATGACCTGCCAACAGGGCTTACACCCAGGGAAATTGTAGAGATAAGGAACACCTTTGAAGCTGTTAAACATCTGAATAATCATATTAAGGGACTTAGTATGGACTTTAGTAAGGACCTTAGACAGGACATGGACCTTGAACCGAATAGCGAGAACATAAAATTGTATCACCGGATATTGATGGGAAGCTTGATTGAAGAATCTGGGGAATACTATGCCTCTCCCGGAAAAAGGATTGTTGGTTCAAAATTAAAACTTCCGGCCACCATTGAAGAGATCGAATATGAAATTGCAGCAATTGTCAATTTTTACAAGATGTACAGGGAACACTTACATCCCCTGCTACTGGGTGCATTCATACATTTCCTGCTTGTAACAGTTCATCCTTTTAAGGACGGCAACGGCAGGGTCATAAGGATAATACATTCAATGGTACTGCTAAAGGCGGGATACCCGCTATTTGTTTTTGACCCTGATATGAAGAATAGGTACTTTGACATGCTCGAACTGGGACGGCTGGAGGATCTTGATGGATTCGTGGTTTTTATCTTGGAAGAATACAAGAACGCACTGGAAGAGTTAGCTTACAGGAAGTAGACTTGACCGGTGGCGGAGGGCTGAACGATGGCTATAATAACACAGCCGTACCACGAATATCTCACCCTGCTCATCAAACAGAACAAACACATACTGTATCAAAAACATAACATATTAATATCAATCAAATAGTTTGTTTGATAATTACCCAAAACTTTTAAAATTGCAGGACAGTTGAACTACACACAATAACTCAGGAGATCTATATTTGTTTGATAAACTGCTGGGAAAAAAGGAACTTGAAGAACACATCCGAACACTGGAAGCTCAGATAGAACAGTTGAGGTCTGAAAATGAATCCACTTCGGCCCGGCTGGCATCCAAAGACGAAACCACGCGTAAAGCTATATCCCAAAAGCAGGTTGTTGAAGAAGAGCTAAACAGTGCAAAGAAGAAAATAGAGACCCTGGAGCATGAAATATCAGCATTTAGCAAAGATGCATCCCCAGATATTACCTTTCGGAATATCAGTAGTATTCCTATTAAATCCATGGCTAAGTATGTCTACCAGATAGGGTCCATGCGGGCGCTGGATAATGGCCTGGTCACAGCATACCTCCAGCCCGGGCAATCAGTACCGGACCTGGAAAACGGACGTGAACTACTGGAATCCCTTGGACATGAAACCGCAGGCCTGGTCGATAAGATTGTTTCTCCTACAGGGGTTGCGGTCTTCTATGATATGCTCGGCATGGTACGGGAAGTTGTGGCACCGTTTTTACCGCTGAACGTATCTTCCTGGCAAATGGATGTCAGGTTTGATGCCGTACCCTTACAGGAACTTATGGATCGAAAGGTAAACCTCTGTGTTCTCCTTGCTCATGCAGGAGAGTCATTTATTGGCATTACTGACAACCCTGGATCATTTGCAGACTACCAGATCGTAAGAAGCAGCGTTAAGGGAAAGCATACCAAAGGTGGCTGGAGCCAGAGAAGGTTCGAACGGCTGAGGGATGAAGATATCCAGCATCATGTAAAAAAGGTGAAAGATGCGCTAAAGAAGATGGTTGACGGATCGGGTACTGAAATTACTTTTATATTAACAGGGGGAGAGTCCAGGCTGGTATCCGGGATATTGGCGGGTTTTGATTATCCGGTAGTGGATAGAAGGTTTGATGTGGTAGTTGATAAGAAGATGATCGATAGAATATTGAAAGAAGTATGGTCTTCAAAACGGTATGGGATATGATAAGTCAGGAATAATACTCAATCGGCTTATATTTGTCAATATCCTCTCGGTTTAGGTGTAACTGTTCCTCAAGGCTGGCTGCCACCCTGCCGCCCTGACGGGCTGCGGTGGCAGGGTAAAGTGCAAGTATAGTTAAGGCCACAAAAAAGATAAGATAGTCATGCTCTCTCAACCACGACCATTACATCCCCGATCTCCAGCACATCAACCGCATGTCCCTCTGACATGATCTCACGCTCAAATTCCACAGCCGCAGGTTCCAGCGTAATCGTCTCACCCTTAACCTCAAGTTCAACGGCCCCGCCTGCTGCCTGTTGTGCGATGGACTCAGGGTCTGCTGATTTCAGCGCACCGATGATGGGGCCGGCCTTATCCCTGAACTTCGGACCGATAATGCTCATCCTGGGCTTTACGCCGCTGACCCTGTACTCGAACTCAGGCTCCCCCTCCATCACCTCAATATCAGCACTTACCGTACCCGCGATATCGGTCACATCCCCAATGCGCCCGTATATCCTGAGTCTTCCCAGTGGCGCATTCAATGCCATGCCCCTATCAGATTTGAAGCGCCTGATAGTGGCCGTGATCTCCTTCACCTGTTCGCCTGAAGCCTCTGCCTCCAGGTCAATGGCAGACTCATCCACATCCGGCCAGCCTGACTGGTGCACACTCTGCCGGTGCAAAAGTGAGAACACTTCCTCTGCGAAATAGGGAATGAAAGGTGCAAGTATCCTTGCCAGGGCATCCACTGTAAAATACAGGGTCTGTTGTGCCGCACGCCTGGCATCGACATCCTCACCGTACAGCCTGGATTTGATCAGCTCAATATAATTATCTGCCAGGGTCTCCCATGCAAAACCCCTTATATTCTTCATGGTCTCGTCGAACTGGTATGCATCCATACTGTCAGTGGCTTCTTTGATAAGGGTGTTCAGTTTGCTCAGCAGCCAGGTGTCGATCATCCTGTACTCTACATCACCACCGGGCTGGAAGTCCTCAATATGGGGCATGCAGAACCTGACAATGCTCCAGAGTTTCTGCTGGAAACGGTTTCCAGCTACTACATCCTTCCAGCTGAATACGATATCTGACCCTGTAGACCCGCCAATGGCTGCCCACTGCCTGAAGGCATCCGAACCATACTCCTTGACCACTTTTTCAGGCATCACGATATTACCCAGGCTCTTGCTCATCTTCTGCCCGTCCTCACCCAGCACCATACCGTTTATCACAATATCGTCCCAGGGGGGTAGACCCGTTAGTGCGCTTGCGCGCAGTATAGTATAGAAAGCCCAGGTCCTGATGATATCATGACCCTGTGGCCTCATCTGGGTGGGCAGCCTCACATCGTCACGGGACAGCCAGCCAGCTACGTTCAGGGCCGAGATGGACGAGTCCATCCAGGTATCCAGCACGTCCTCCTCGGGTGAGAACGAAGTAGAGCCGCACTTACAGGCGTCGGGCGGTTGGGAGTTGTTAGGGTCCAGGGGCAGCCATTCCTCTTTTGCCACCATAACCTCGCCGCACTCATTGCAGTACCACACCGGGATGGGTGTGGCAAAGATACGCTGCCTGGATATGCACCAGTCCCATTCCATTGTACCGGTCCAGTTCTTGAGCCGTATCTCCATATAGGGCGGAACCCAGTTGATCTTAGATGATTTGGAAATGATGTCGTCAGCATCTATCTTCACGAACCACTGCTGCTCTGAAAGTATCTCGATGGTCGTTTTGCAGCGCCAGCACAGTCCCACATTCTGGTCCAGGTTTTCCTGTTCATAGATAATGCCTGCATCCTTCATGTCCCTGGTGATGGCCTCCTTGCACTCGGTTAGGTTCATCCCCTCGTATTTGCCTGCAATAGAGGTCATGATGCCCTGTTTGTCAATGGCTTTGCGAATCGGCAGCCCCAGTTCGGCCCACCATCTCACATCCTGCTTATCGCCAAAGGTACATATCATAACCACGCCTGTACCGAATACGGGGTCAACCTCAGAATCGGACAGCACCTTTACCTTATGGCCGAATATGGGCACCTCAATTTCCTGGCCCACATACTTATTGTACCTGTTATCGTCAGGGTTTACTGCCACTGCTACGCAGGCTGCCAGCAATTCGGGCCTGGTAGTGGCCACATCCAGCTCATCGAAATGGAAATAGTTCAAAGTGGTTTGCCTGGCATCATATTCCACTTCGGCAAATGCGATGGCTGTCTCGCAGCGGGGGCACCAGTTCACAGGATGGTCTGCCTGGTATATCCGGCCGCTATTGTACATCTGTACAAAGGAGTGCTGGGTCTTGCCGTAGTACTCTGGCTTCATGGTGATGTACTCATTGCTCCAGTCGATGCTGAAGGCCAGCCTGCGCATAGTACCGCGCATCTTCTCTATGTTACCGGCTGTCAGTTCTTCGCACAGGCGCCTGAACTCAGCACGCGGCACCTGGTTCTTGGTGATGTTGTGTATCTCCTCCACCTTGACCTCGGTAGGCAGGCCGTGGCAGTCCCAACCCTGTGGGAACATCACATTATATCCACGCATCCGTTTGTACCTGGCAACGAAATCGATATAGCACCAGTTCAGGGCATTGCCTATGTGGAAATTGCCTGTTGGGTAGGGCGGCGGTGTATCAATAATATACTGGGACTTATTGCTGTCCCAGTCAAAATAGTTCATTGAATCTTGCCATTCCCCCATCCACCTGGGTTCGACCTCCTGCGGGTTGTATTCTTTTGGCAGTTGTGTTATAGACATTTAATGAGCCTCTTGAAGTGTGAAATATGGTATTTACGTATCCACTTCAAAAAGTATGGTCAAATGCAAGATTAATCCAGACACAGATTTCACAGATTACACTGATTTTCACAACCACTATTAATCTGTGTCTCAAAATTCTGAGCACTATGATCAATTACCATTTAATTTGAAGGGGATACGTATTTACTATGATATGAGTGTGAACAAAACACGCACAAGATAAATATTATTATCGGTGTATTATCAGTGTTGCAGCAGGTTGCCGTGAATGTCTATCTCACCAAGAAGAACCCTGGTTGAGGATATGGGACGACCGTCATCTGCCAGCACGTACTCTACAAGCTCAATGTTAATGGGTTGTTTCCCCTGTTCAGCCCGCCGTGTATTTATCAGGTGTGCCGTGGGTTCGGTCTCAGGGGAGACTACAAGGTAATCAAAATCCTCGTTTACGGTGGGGCCGAAGGGGTCATCCAGTCTGACTGTGAGCGGGCTGGTACCAAAAGTATCCTGCATAAAAGCCATGACTGCTTGCTTTCTTATCTCCCAGTCTTCTACTTCATGGTACTTTTTCCCAGCCATTTCGTTAGAAGTTATACCGATCAGCAGTTCACCGCCGCTGCTTAACTGGTGTGCCCTGGTAAGCAGGGCCTTGTGGCCGTCATGTAAGGGATTAAAGGTGCCGCCTACTGCAACTCTTGACATAAATGTGTCTTATTGCAATGAGGCACAATAATAGTTGTCGATAAAGTTATCAATAATTCCCTTTATTGCAGCGGGTGAGATACAGAGTGACTAAAGCGGTACACAGCACCAGCACTACCATGACTGCATAGGTCTGTTCAGTCAGCAGGATGTAGTACATTTTGCGGCTTATGGGATACAGCAGCATGATGCCGTCGGCAGCCACTCCGGTCACTACTGCTTCATTGATCTGACTGGCTGCTGTATCATTGGTAATTGCAATGTCTATGATCTGCCTGATGGTACCTTTTGAGTTGTCAAACAGGAATATGTCAAGCAAGCTGTGGCTCAGGAAACCTGCAAGTAGCGGCCTGAAGGATGTGGGATATATTAGCCCTGTGACACCAGCCAGTGCCGTCAGCACCAGCGGGGCGTGGATCTCACTTCGGTGGGTAGTGAGAATGTCCAGGTCAGGGAAGAGGCTTGCAGCGATTGCTATTGTTATGATAATGTTGCGGTGCTTTTCCCACTCTTGCGGGTGGTTTATATAAACCAGTCTGGTAATTGTGAGACCGAAAATAATGTGTGATATCCAGTCCATAATGAGTATAATATATTACAATTTATTTATAAAATATTATTTATATTATAATCTGCATATAATATTATACTTATAGCTCATTCCTTGGATCTTAGCAGTATAATATTCCCCCGCCCCTTTTTGACCTTGCGTACCAGTCCCCTGTCCTCAAGGTCGGTTATCATCAGGCTTACCTTTGCCTCAGAACAATTCAACCTGCCCCTCAGGTCTATCTGGGTCATCCTGCCTCCCAACTTCTCCAGTATTTCGATAATCTCTTTCAGGTCCTGGGGAAGCTTATTAATATCGGGTGCAGGTCCCCTGTCATTGGGATAATCATTTTCATTATGAACTCCAGGCACGGGTTCTGCCGATTCTGCTGATTTTTTCGGTTCTATAGATTTTATCGTTTCTCCCGGTTCTGTTGGTTCTGCCGGCTCTGACTCATCATCCAGTCCATCACTCCTTTTGTAATGATAATATGCAGCAACACCCATTATCATCAATATTAATAACGCAACAGCAGTATAGGTCAGGTCAAATCCGGGCAGGATATTGTCTTCAACATTATAGGTGACATTGCCAATATCTTCATCAGGGAACTCTTCTACCATCTCATGCAAAGGGAACATCAGGATATCGAACACAAAGTCCCCCTCATAGTCTGTCACTGTTAGCGTATCTTCACCGTAATACACCAGGGTATCATTTTGATAGTAACTGGTTTTTATAAGGTAGTCCCCTGGCGGCAGGTTAAAGGAATATACACCCGAAGCCGCTACCCTGAACTGGGTGGGTGTGGAGTTAACTTCGACAAGGGCATTATCCAGAGGCTCGAAGGTGGACCACTCATACACGGTACCGTGAATGGTGATGGCACAGACTGTCTGTGGAATAAGTATTATAACGATGGCTATTAGCAGGAGGCGGGTGTTAAACATTTGTGAAAACAATTTGAATGACCAGTATAAAAATATAGGGGTTTTCCAGTTAGATCCTTGCTTCAATATATTCCGATGACAAGAGAATAAAGTTGTTCTGTTTGGCGAATATCTTTGCCTCATCGGTAAAACCTGATTTGGAAGCAGCCATATAATATTCATTTCTCAGGTCATTGTTCCAGTCTACATGTTTTGCTTTATCCATTAATTCCGTTAAGATATTAACATTTGTTTTTCTGTTTTGCCATTTGCATTCACAAAAGAGGATTTCATTCGTGTTTTCATTTATTGCCACAATATCTATCTCGAGATCCTTGTGCCACCATTTTCCAATCCTTGAATACTTGAAAATGCCAAAGTGTAAAATGAGTTCAATTACAATGCGCTCAAATTTGTTCCCGAGATACATCGGAAATTCGCTTTGTATTGTATTGACGATTGAACCGGAATTCCCTCTTTCCAGTTCTGTCAGGTTGGTATAAACAAACCTGAACCAAAAATCAAAGAAATTATCCTTGATAGAATACCTGGCACCAATTGCTTTTAATTTTCGCTTGAAATTCAACGTAGGGGGTTGATTTTTTTCAATTATACCTGTTTTTTCAAGGATGGACAGGTATTTTGACAGAAGACTTTTATCAAGCCCGGTTTTATTGTATATCTCATTAAAACGTGTCAGCCCGCCTGCAACTGCAGACAGTATGGACATATAATTGGAAGGGTCCCTGAATTCTTCCCGCAGCAGTATCTCAACTTCCTCATACAGGAACTCGCCTTTTGCAAGTATCTTTGTTTCTATATTCTTCCAGACCGGCAGGTCACTATCAAACTTGGCAACATATCCTGGTATGGTATCTATGGCAGAATAAACGGTTAAAAGGTCTTCGAAGGTGTACTTTGGGAATAATTTTTTTAGATGAACTACATCAAGGCGGTCTACCATCCACTGTCCGGTACGTCTTCCATAAATTGGGCTTTTATAATCCAGTGTATATTTTTCCATCATGCTAATGGAAGAGCCGCATAATACAAGCATTAATTTGGTGTTTATCAACCGGGAATCCCAATTATCCTGGAGCACTGAAAGAATTTCAGGGAATTTATCCACTATGAACGGGAATTCGTCAAAGACCAGAACAACCCTGTCTTTGCTGTTTTCGGCTATGTAAATAAAAAAATCATCCCAGTTTGACAGCGGTGAACGTGCCAGTGAGATGTCATTGAAGAATTCCATTACCATTAAATTTAACCTGCGCAGGGTATCCTCTTTTGATTCTGCCCTGCCAAGGAAAAAAAGAACACGTTTATCTTTGACGAATTCATTTAAAAGTTCGGTTTTTCCGATTCTCCGCCGGCCGTATATAATGATAAGTTCGGCTTCTTTTGAATTGTACTTTCTCTGCAGGAATTCCAATTCGCGAGTTCTGTTTATGAATTTCATTACGATTATATACTTATAATTCAACAAATTTAAGTTTAACGGATAAAATAATACCTGCAACCCTCTGTTGTTGAATATGGCTGCCAGGGCCGAGGAAGAACCTATCTGTCATCCCATAGTTTCATGTGTCTCAGTACTCATAGGGTTCTTCATCCATTCAGTAAAGATATTTTCATCATTGACACATGCTCTTACAATACAGATAATATCTTATCCGCTATCTGCTTTGCGCCCTCCGCCTCTCGCCTTCACTTTGCCAGGGTGCCCGTCCCGATCTGCTCAACCCGCCTTGTGGTGTGGGGCTGATAGGCGATTTTTGGCAATTATTATGCACATATATAGCTATTAAAATATAAAATAACTTATTTGAACAAAAATGTTTACATAATTGGAGTTGGAACATCTTTATAACATTTCGTGTTAATAGAATTATCAAAGTTAATTTAAATCAAACCAGGTGATTCTATTGGAAAGTATCGGAGCAATCAAAAAGCATTTGGATTATATGTCCCATGAAATTGTTGAAATAAAAAAATTAATAGTTGGCCTGGAGTCAGATAAACAAAAATCAAATAGGGCATGGGATGATTTAATGAGTGTATCAGACCAAATCTCGGAGAAATGGACTGAAGTTTCAGCTGCAGATGAAATAACATCACAAAGAGAAAAAACATGGTGAATCAGTGAACATTTGTCTAGATAGTTCCGTAATTGTAGCAGCCTTGAGAAAGCAAGAAGTCCATCACGAAGCTGCAAAAAAATTGCTGGAAAAGTAAAAGATGGAAATCATATTGCCATAGAACCTTATATTGTTTTAATTGAAGTTGTTGCTGCTATAAAACGAAGAACAGGTTCTACAGAACTTGCTAAAAGAGTGAAAAATGATTTTTTGGCCATAGACACCATAAATTTTACAGACCTGAATCAATCAGGGCGAGTGATGCATCTGAGATTGCAATAAATCTTGGGGTAAGGGGAATGGATGCTATTGTAATACAAACAGCTAAAGAGTTTAATGTCCCCCTCATTACATTGTATAAGGAAATGATCGAGAATGCTAAATCATTTGTCGATATCCGCGCTGTAGATGATTTATGACTTATTTACTTTTAATAAAGCATACATTCTTCGGCTTTCCCGCTGCTCCGCTCGGGTGCCCGTCCCGCTCTGCTCCCACTCGCTCTTGTGATGTGGGGCTGGCAGGCGCTTTTATAGTGCCACATGGACGCATTGGTATCCGGCGGTCAGGGGGTGCAAAGTGGATGTTACGTTGGTCAGCTGCCAAGAACAGTTAAAATATAATTTCAATGAAATACTTTACCACAATGAACGCATAGTAATAAGAGTGGAAGCCTATCGGTCAAATGGTAGTTTAATAAAATATTAACAATGGGTAGTAACAGCCAACCTAACATCAGGAATTATATGTGTCTCAGTACTCATAGGGTTCTTCATTCATTCAGTAAAGGCTTTTTCATCATTGACACATGCTCTTACAATACAGATAATATCTCATCTGCTATCTGCTTTGCGCCCTCCGCCGGGTCGTCTGACTCGTAGATACTCCTGCCCACAATCACATAATCAGCCCCGGCCCGGATAGTATCACCGGCACTGCCGCCCTGTGTACCCACACCCGGCGAGATGATAACAATGTCATCCACAGTCTACAGTAATGAATATTGGAATTATCTTATAAAACTTGGATAACATTTTTATTATCAGGCGACTTTTTAATTTCCACTCGAAATGTACTTTTTTCAATTCTAGCTAAATTGATATCCTTTTGCACTTGTTTTAGAATTTCAGAATGATTTATTGTAGAATAAATTGCCCGTCCAATTATTTCAAAATCAGCGCCTGCTCGTATCGCAGAGCCAAATGCTGGTCCTTGTTGACCAATTCCACATGATATTATTGTCATGTCATTTCCAATTAATTCGCGGAACTTCATAATTCTTTCAGGTCTAGTCGCTGGTGCTTGTATACCATATGCTCCTAGTTCTTTCGCCATAATTGCAACATCCTCAGAAAATGGTCCTGTAAAAATATTGCCACTCGGATTAGTGAATTCAGTAATAATGAATATTTTCATATCCTTAGCTATTTCAATACACTCATTACAACTTTCGGGACCTATAAAACCACAAATAGTTGCAGCTTCAAATCCCACGTTTGAAGCCATCCTAATAATTTTTTTTGCAATAAATGGCACATCAGCTATTTTTAAATCTGCAATTAGTGGTAAATCAGTAATTTTTTTAATTTTCTTTACTGATTCTAACCCATTGCTTAAAATAAAAGGATATCCTATTTTTATAGCGTCAATATCATATGCAATGTCAGCAATTAAACTTAATGCATCTATTTCATTTTCGATATCTAAAGCAAAAATTATTCCAGTGCGATTTTCCATTTTAGCACCACTGAATATTTTCGATGAATTTCATTAACCTTTCCCCTTCCATTCTGGTCTTACATCGGGTAATTATTATTTTACCGTTTTTAAATAAGATGATTTTTACCGAATTAACTGAAACCCAAATAGTTCCTAATGTGGGCAAAAATATTATCTTAGAATATTTCATTTTTTTCAATCTATCATATATTTCTTCTATACTCTCTTTCATTTCTATTTCGCCTTCAATTATGATTTGATCCAATGATTCACTGCATGGTTTTATCAATTGAGTTTTCATAATTAATCCTTAGTTGCTTTTTTTCTTTTTCTTATATTCGTAATAGATATACACTAAGGTAAATATCCAAGTAATTAGTATTCCATAAAGAACATCAATAAAATAATTTGGAAACAATACATGACAAAAGCCTAAACCTATAAATAAAATTAATAATCCAATTAATGAATAATACTTAATTTCTTTAATAAAGTTATCTTTTAATGACTCTTCAGGTTCTGGAGGATTATACAAAGCTCCTTTAATAAAAAAATTTGCTCCAGCTATTTCAGCTAGTTCTACTTTTCCACCTTGTCCACCTTTATCTGTAGCTCCAAATCCAGTTGCAATTATTGTAATTTCATTGTTAACAATATCTTTAATAACTTTTATTTGGTCTGTTTTATTCCCTGGAACTATTATTCCATGAGCTCCAGACTCTAATGCCCATTTAGCAATCTCTTCTGCGTGTAAATTTGTCAAACCGTTTTCATTGTCTTCATGTGTCATTCCCGTTACTACTAAAATGAATAATTTTGAATCTATACATACATTAACACAATCTTGTATTACTTTTTTTCCAACAAATCCCTGAATTGTTACAGCATCACAACCTAATTTGATAGATTGTTCAATGATATTGGAAGATATAGTCGGGATATCTGAAATTTTTAAATCCAATATTACTGGCTTTTGGGATGTTTTTTTTATTTTTCTTATTATGCTTAAATTACTTGACAAAATGAGAGGAAGTCCAATTTTTATTGCACCTACTTCCTCTATATTTTTAAATTTGGATGCAATATCTAAGGCATATTCTTCATCAGGCCTATCAATTGCTTTTATAATTTTTCCTGTAAGTATATCCTCAAAATTCATCGTAAATTCATTCTCAAATTATTAAACAATTCATTAAATTTTCTCGCTCTTAATTTTGGATTTTCAGAATAAATTATTGAACGCCCTATATTGATAAGGATATTATCCCCTCCAAATTTCATTATATTATCCGCATCTCCCCCTTGTGTACCCACACCTGGACATAAAAATAATTTATTTTCTCCGACAATATCTCTGATAGTTTTTATTTCATTGGGGATGATATGTCCAGTTGACCCAATTACACAACCGTCTGCATTGCTTGACTTAACATCGTCTGCAATTTGTTCAAACAGTGGATGTTTTTTATATTTTGTGTTTTTTTGGATTCTGACTGATTCAGGATTAGACATCAAAGTTAATACTATTAACCCCAAATCTCTTTCATGTGCTGCCTGCACTGTATTTTGAATATTTCCTGCAAAAGGTGAAAAAGTTAAAGCGTCAAAACCGAGATTTTTAATCCAGAATAATGCTGATAAATTTGTTGAACCGATATCTCCCAACTTGTGGTCTAAAATTGAAATTAACCCTTCCTCATGAATGATTTTGTTGATTTCTCTTATTTTATTGGTAGATAATGTAAACAATAAATGCTGAGTATTTGGTTTTATTGCGCAACAACAATCCTTCACTTCATCTATTATTTTTAAACAATAATTAAATACTCCTTCTTCTATTGAACATCTTTCAAAAAAGGATTTTGGTATTGAATTAAGCTCTCCGATATCATTTCCAACTTCGGGAGGTATTGGATCGAGACCAACACATAATATACTGTTCTTTACAGATTTTGCGTATTGATATTTTTCAAGAAATTTCATATTGGTCTTGTTATCTACGGAAAACTATTTAAAATTGGTCTTTTGAATCTTTTTCAATAAAAAATGCATAAAATAACCTTATTTATATAAACTTCAATTATATTTATGTGAATATTGGGTAGTGTCCTAATTTTGGTCGTGTCCTAATCTATAATTGATATCCCTACTTTAAACATCAATAATTCCTTCCAGGTCCAAGGCTGATCTGTAATTCCTTCTGCCATGTATGGAGTCCTAACTGTTTTCTTAAATCCATCTATCGTCTCAACGGTTAAAGTCGAATGAGGTTTTATAACATTATAATAACACTGATAAATATCAAGATGGTTATCCAGCATGTTTTTACATTTCGAGAAGCAAAGAGTTTTTCTGACCGGCCTTGTGGATTCATGCGAGCTTCGAACCGCGGATATACGCGAATGAACGCAAATATTGTAACTAAAATTCGATTGTATCTGAATTTATATCGCATAATCAAAATTCAAAACCATAATTGCCGTTATCTGCGTTCATCTGTGTTTATCTGCGGTTAATAATAAAATTAAAATAATTACAGCCAGTTTCATCCCCTCAACTCACATGCTCCTCTTCTTAACTAATTCACCTGGTCACCAGGAAAAAATTACCAGAAAAACGAACTAAAACAAGCAAGTTGATAGAAATACAAACATCCATTTTTCGGAAGTACTCCGCTAACGCGGCGCGCCCCTTACTTACCCAGCCCCAGCACGTCAGCCATACCGTACACCCCGGCCCCCTGCTCCATCACCCAATGTGCAGCCCCCACAGCCCCGCCGGCAAACGCCTGCCTGCTATGCGCCTGGTGCCGTATCTCGATACGCTCACCATCACCAAAGAACATCACCGTATGGTCCCCGACCACATCGCCGCCCCTTACAGCATGAATACCGATCTCATCTCCCCTTGGCGCAAGTCCCTGCCGCCCGTACACATACTCCCTGCCACCCAGCACATCACTGATTACCTGCGCTGCCTTTACCGCAGTGCCGCTCGGTGCGTCCTTTTTCTGATTGTGGTGGACCTCGATGATCTCCACATCAAAACCATCCAGGGACCCGGCAGCCTCTTTTAACAGTTCCCAGAAAATATTAACGCCCACAGCAAAGTTAGACGATATAACTGCAGCCACGCCATTATCACTGATGGCCTGGTGCATCTGCCGTGTCTGCTCCTCGCTAAAACCAGTAGTGCCCACTACCAGGTTTGCCCCGGCATTGGCGGCACTGACCACATTCCCGGTCGCAGCCATAGCTATCGTAAAATCGATCACAACTTGCGTACCCGTGTCCTTTATCACGGTTTCCATATCGGCAGGGTCTGATACCGGCACACCCAGGTGCCTTGTCCCGATGGCCTCGCCCACATCCATGCCGATATTAATAATATCAAATGCCGCAGAAAGTTCCATATCCCCACTGTCCAGGATATTTTGGATAATCAGAGTGCCCATCCTGCCGCATGCACCGGTAACGGCGGTGCTTAACATACTACAGCGCCCCGATTGCTTTTAATTCAGCCATCAGCTTTACCTCATTCCCTGAGCCAAGGGGCGCCAGTGGCAGCCTTAAGTGTCCCGCAACCAGGCCAACCAGTTCGGCCGCCTTCTTCACAGGTATGGGGTTGGTCTCAAGGAACAATGCCTTGATAAGCGGTGCAAGCTGTACTTCCAGACGCTTTGCCACGTCCAGGTCCCCTTCATTGAAAGCCGTAACCATAGCCGTCATCTTCCCAGGTACGATATTTGCCACCACACTAATCACACCAACACCACCCAGTTCCATAATAGGTAGTGTCATGGCATCATCTCCTGATAACAAAATAAAATCCTCATCCCGGGTCAGCCTGATAATATCAGAAATATGGTCAAGGTCTCCACTGGCCTCCTTTATCCCAATAATATTTGGATGACAGGCAAGCTGTGCAGCGATCCCAGGTTTCATGTTAAGGCATGTCCGGCTTGGCACATTATATAATATCTGCGGAATATCCGCATTATCAGCTATCTTAGTAAAATGTTTAAGCAGCCCCTCATCATTGGGCTTGTTATAATAGGGTGTGATCAATAGTGCTGCATCAGCCCCTACATCAGCAGCATATTTGGTTAATTCCAGGGCTTCGACTGTGCTGTTGGACCCTGTGCCAGCAACAACCGGCACCTGGCTATACTCCACAGTTATGTCAATGATTTCCTTATGTTCCTGGAAAGTAAGAGTAGCAGACTCTCCTGTCGTCCCTGAGGGGACGACACCTGAAATACCTCCCTCCACCAGAAAATCCAGGTTAGACTGTATCCCCTCTTTGTCAATCCTGTCCTCAGGAGTAAAAGGTGTTATCAATGCAGCCAGTACGCCATCCAGCATAGCAGGATCACCTACATTATACTATTATTTTGCCTGTCGGTTCTTCTTCCTTGTGATGTATCCGGCAATCCGGTTCCTTATAACCTTGCTCCGAACATTTGTGAACTGGGTGACAAGAGGTTTATTATCCTCAAAATCACCAGTGAACTGGTCGCCTTTTTCATTTATCAATTGGAGTGCAAGAGTCTTGATATAACTTGGTCTGATTCCCATTTTTATGCTCCTATATTTTATAACCTGCATACTACCCCACTATTCATATATGTTTCCTTCAACAACACAAGTATGTAATGTTATCCATCAAATGCAATAAGAAAATTATTTACATCCGGTGAATAATATATAATATTATGACCGATATCGGACTGCTATGGGATACAAAACTGCTTTTTGAAAAGTTTTTTACCGAGCACGGTTTTGATTGCAAGTTAATACATCCCGCATCCCTTGGCACGCCGTTTTTACCTGAATTCAAACTATTGATCATACCAACCGGTTTCGCCAATACTGATTATTCCAGCACATTATCCTCTCTGATGCGCAGCAGTCACAGGATAGAGAAATTTATTAAAAACGGGGGTATGCTGCTGGTGTACGGTGCCCTGACAGAATCACATAATTATGAATGGCTGCCAGTCAACCTTGAATATATCCAGCGGTATGGTCCTGTTGAACTGTCCCCGCACTCCCAGAGCGATGTATCACTTTTAGCAGGTGACACATCACTGGAATGCGACGGTTTTTTCTGCTCGGCAGATGGTGAATGTATTTTTCTCAATGATTTAAATGAGGTAGTATTAGTAGAGATCAAGTACAAAAAGGGTATGATAATCGCCACGACCATACATGAATTTCCCACACCTGAATTTATCAGGTGGGCACTAGAACATTCAACTCATGCCAGTATATAGAGGTTTTACTTTACTGGTTCGCCCATTTTTTTGATTTTCTCCACTTCTTCAGGACTGGTAATTGTGAGCAAAAATGTACCGTGACATGGCTTTGTATATGGAAATATGATATTATCGCCGTCTACTGCCACATAGATTGGCGGAACACCAATAATGAACACATTCATCATATGATACCCTGGCTGGACTTGGTAATATTCATCATAGTTTGAGCTTATGAATGTCGAACATTCCTTGAATCTTGCTTTGGATAGTAAAATCTCATATTTCAACTGTTCGATGCAGCCCAACGTTCTACCTCCATGTTTACTTTTGATATTATTGGTTTTGGATTATGCACAGCTCCGGCCCAGATATTTTCCAAGCCTGCATCATCACACTGCTGTGCCAGGGCTAGGGCATCGTTCCCGAATATTATCCCCACGGCCTCACCGCTTATTAATGCGGCTGCCGTGGCAAGATATGACACCCCTGTATCGTTATGGATGAATACATAACATATGTCAGCATCAACCTTTTTTTCGGCAAGACCGCCAATAGTAGCATCAAGGTCAGCCGTATCTTTAATGTAATGCCTGGCAGGGTCGGCCGTACGAACCAGTCCAAGTGCTGCATTGTTACCTGCAATGGTTACCATGGCACCGCTTTTTACCAACAGGTCCAGGATATAGATAGCCAGGCTGGTCTGCACCGGGACTTCAGGGCAGCCTAACATTAACAATGCCTTTTTGCGTTTATCGTTCAAGATTATTCTTCCTTATGCTGATAATAGTTCAAAATTACTTTTCCTTATGCTGATAATAGTTCAAGATTACTTTTCCTTATGCTGATGATAGTTCAAGATCATTCTCCTTTATGCTGATGATCGTTTAACCTGTGCCTCTTCGGCAGTCATTTTTTTCATCTCTTTTTCATCCATGTTCCCACCCTGGAGCTTCATGCGTTCCCGCAGGACACATTTTCCATATCTGGAACCACCCAGGGGATTTTTTGGCGTACCAAGTGAATTCATACATCTGGCCATTACCGCAGCTCCCCGGGCCAGACCATCATCGACAAATGCAACATGTTCCTCTGGTGAATCGAATATGCCCAGTTTTTTTATCTGGCTGAGTATCAATCTTGGTTTGCATCCGGTAATGGCTGCCCTTCCCGTCAAACCCAAGGCAGTTCTCTTTGTGACAAGGTTCTCATCCAATGCAACTTTCACCAGCTGTTTCACCATGATGGCACACACCATATCTACTATAGCGAACAGTGTCTCCAACCCATATTTTTCATACACTTCGCCCCCTATCTTTGATAGTTTTTCCAGATCAGAACCGTTTTTGCCCACATCACACCCTATCAGGGTGACCCCGATTTCCTTTGCTGTTTTCGGGCTGACCGGTACGCTGCCGTACTTGTCCACATTTTCAGGAATCACCTCAATTGATATCAGTTCATGTATCTTGTTGGTATACTCTTTGATAACCTTACCCCGCTTCATCCAGGTGAGTAGTCCCACTGGTTTGTTTTTAAACAGGTCAAGGGCAGTACCTACCTTTTCATCCACAAGATGTGTGCCCTGGATAATGGCATCCGGAATGGCACCGGCATACCCTGCAAAATTCCCGGTAACACTGGCATATGGGGTATCGTCATTTGTGATGCGACCATCCAGCGTTGTGCCGAAGTCTATGGAGAGACAGGGATTCCTGAAATCAATGCCCGCCCATTTTGCGCCTTCCTTAATACCGGCAGTGGCCAGTTCACCCTCCATCTCATTGGCGACCACTTCAAGCCCTGAGGCACCTACCGGGGGAAGTACACCTCCCACTGCACCCGTAAATACGATCTTTTCTATCAAACTGAACTTCCTGAAGCGCTGTGGCACGTTGTCTATTGACATGGCAGGGATCATGTGTTTGGGCGGTACCCCGGCCATCATACACCCGTTGGCCAGGGCTTTGACGAAATGGCCTACTTCGTCAGGCGAATCAAAACCGGCAACAACTCCGGTGGAGCGTACCACAAAGTGCAGGTCCTCTTTAATATCAAGGTTAGCTGTACACAGCGATTCCTGCAAAGTATCACGTACCAGTTCGGCTACAGATTCCTTGGTAAGTGAAATGCCTGTAAGTGTTTTACCGAAAATTTCTTCGTTTGGCCGGGGGCTCCTGACGTCTCGTGTCATATTTACAGTCTTGTTAACGAGGCTGGTCTTGCCATCCTCCAGGTTAGTAGCTGTCAGTATGCATTTAGTTGTAGTGTTGCCCACTTCAACCGAGGCTACAATGAAATAAGGCTTTGACTTCAGGTCCAACAGCCTGACATAAGGGCTATCTGAAATTCTTGGTTTTGGCCCGAATGTATTTTTTTTCAGTATTTTTACCGGATTGGTCATAGTTCGCAAACTTCTATAGGGATTGTAATAGATATATTTTGTGTAACTATTCAGCCATACATAAACGTTATCGGTAGACTGAATTGTCCAAAAATAGATAATTGCACACAATTGTCAAATGCCTTTGGAATCGATGGACTTAGACTCAGTATTAAAAACTAAAAAATGTATCGCCATAGACACAAATAAGCTGATTTTCGTCATCGGCATCCGGTCTAAAGGAAGGCTGAATAGTTACTATTTTGTTTTCTAATATTTTGCATAATATATGCATACTCATGAACCTATTGCTAAGTCTACCTTCTGTCATTGAGGTCACGTAATAATATATTGATCTGCTCAAGCCCTGCATCTGTCTTGAACCCTGTCCCTGTAAAATGGGTGCGTGAAGCGTAAAATCCTGCAGATACAAGTGCCTCTATCAGTCCATCAATAGGTCCGGGCGAGATTTTATTTTTTTTGCACAGCCAATGCTGGTCGTAGTAGGTCACAACATCTATTTCACCACGACAAAATTCAATGATCTTTACTGCCTGCTCCCATTTGCCCGGCTTCCTGGTTTCCAGTTCGACAAGCACTGCCTTACAGAAATCCCGCTCCTGGATACTTCCCAGCCAGAGTGGTCCGGCAGGTCGGAGTGTCCCTTTGCATTGGGGACAGATCGGTCCCAACTGTGCAGCAAGCCCATATTTCCATGACCTGTATCCGCAATTCGGGCAGTGGACGATAAAACCCATTTTTTCCAGGGCATCATCAGCAGAGGCCACACCCTTTATGATCTCAATATATACCCTGACATAGTGCCGTGTTGCATGGGTCAACAGCACCTTTACTCCTTTGTCCCAGCGTGCCAGTGCCCGCACCGCCGCACCCAGCAGGATGCGAGCTCCCATCTCCCTGTGGTATTCGGTGTTCAACGGCACTGCCGCATACTTGCGCATTCCCGAGTTCAGGTGGGCACCGCAGAGGGGAGCGGTATCTGTGGCAGTGATGCACAGCAGCCTGCGGGCCGAGCTGGCCGCAGCATCCAGAAACGGGGCAGGTGAGCCAAAGGGGTCAAGGTCAACAATATCAAAATACTTACGGTGCAAGAGAGTATTGGCGTTCTGCCTGGAGGAGGTGCAGATATCTTCCAGACCGTTCAGCATTATATTTTTTTGAATCAGTTCATAAGCATCCTGTTTCCAGTCGTTCAGGCAGCACTTGGGTCCCACCTCGGTGGCCATACGTATGCCCCTGATGCCTGAGGCTGACATAACATCAGCGTAGGAAAGCGTTTTAGTGTCAAGGCCATGATCTTTTATAAAACACGCAACAGCAGAAATGGTAATATCACGGTTTAATTCCATTTCAGGGTTATAGAACACACCTGCAGAAGAAGATGGAATAGATGATGGATCATCGGGAAGGGGAACCTCAATTCGGACACCCCCTTCACTGATGAACTTGCGATTCATTATTTATTAAACCACAGTAATGGTTAATACCTTTGTATCCCTGCCTTTCAGGTAGAAAGTATATTCACCGGTTTCATTGAAGGTATGGCTCACATACCGCATATAAGGAAGATATTGTTCTTCTTCCCATATACCATTCTCATTAACCAGGTATCTTGCTTGCTTGCTATTTTCGAAGTTCCTCCATTTAATGGTGTCGCCCACGTTTATTTCTTTATCCCCCACAGGTATGAACATGTAACTCGTGATCCTGATCAAATATTCCTGGGGTACTGCAGTTGATGTGGGTGTTACTTCAGTTGGCTCAGGGGTTACGGTGGCTGTAGCGTTGGGTGTTGCAGTGGGTGTTGCTGTATCTTCAATATAAGGTTCAGGTTTAATATCAGTGCATCCTGCAGCAAATATTGATATTGTCAACAATGTTGTTACAAGAAAAATTGAAAAAGCTTTCTTTGGTTCCAAAATTATCATCACCTTAATAGTCTTATGATTTGCAATTATTTCATTCTATAAGTTATTAATACTATCGTAAAGATTTGAACAAAATTATTCCTTATCCCTCAACTTGACAGCCGTACCATATGCCAGTATCTCGGCTGCCCCTGCCATTACCATTGAGGTCATGAACCTGACATTTATTACGGCGTCAGCCCCCATCTTTTCGGCATCCTGTACCATGCGGTTAATGGCTTTCTCCCTGGCCTCCTCAAGCATCTTTGAGTATTCTGTCAGTTCGCCGCCTACGATTGTGCGCAAACCTGCCAGGATGTCCTTGCCGATATGCTTGGCCTGGATAGTACTGCCACGGGCCATGCCGAGGGTCTGTGTGATCTCTTTTCCTGCTATGGTATCTGTGTTCACGATTATCATGTTCTTGCCTCAGTATTTCCTTTCAATCTCAGTATCCTTTGTCCCTATTCTTTCCATTATCAAAGACAATAACGCTATTATTATACCTAATATAATGGCTGCAAAGGATAATTTCAGTATCAGGTTGCTCTCTATGGTTAAAATATTATAGAAAGCGTATCCTATCAGCAGGATGATACCTATAACGGCCATGCTTATGCCCAGATTTCGCACTGCTGTGTTACTATCCATTTCACATCACCCCGGATCTCTAAGATTATAGGCTGTTTCTTGTACATAAATAGATTATGAATAATTTGGTTGTGCATAATTGGATTATACAGGTATTGTGGCTTGGCAAGGATGCTAACAGGGAGTACATGCCGAGTGCAGGGGGTAGGAACAGGTGTTTGGAAGGGAGGGATTGGCGGGATAATAGAAATATCCATCTACCGTCTTAGTAAATATACAGTTGCACCAGCAAGGATGAATAGTGTTAATAATACTGGTAATGGCGCATCAGGTGCATCTTCATTATCATCAAGTTGAGGCACTGTCTCAGTTTACACTTCGACTTGCATTGATATTGCAGTATTAAAACTTTCATTTAATATCGAATTATTTGTTAAGCCTGTAAATTGCTGATATTCAAGTTATACCTTGTAAAATAGCTGATGAAGTGTAAGGTATACATTGTTGTTTTATGTGCCCATAACCTGCGCCTTCTGTAAAACAGCATATTGGTCCTGAGTTAGGAAAATCGGTATGCTTTTACCTCTCCATCACACTGAACCCGGGCCGCTCATAGAAACTCATACTCCCGGGCCTTGAATCCACAGTAAGGTACCGGCAGCCTATGATCCCGGACACTGACAGAACCAGCCCCATAGCAGCCAGAACATCCACAAAACATCAAAACTAATCTGTATTAGTACTAATCATGATTAGTAAATTCATCGGCCGCCAAAAAGAGGTCTTTCTGCTGGAAGACGAATGGAACAAAACCAATGGCCGGTTAATAATACTTTACGGGCTGCAAGAAAAAAGCTAAGAGCAATGGGGCACCTGACTTTTGATCTTGAAGATCTGAAATAA
>Ga0255424_1032_pt1 | contig 34094 bp, 28 predicted proteins | sample ANMaggSeSYBR02F3_FD_182670 | JGI IMG/M metagenome (GOLD analysis project Ga0255424, IMG submission 182670) | Sediment cell enrichment communities from methane seep in Santa Monica Basin, California, United Staets - ANME aggregate JGI... | ecosystem: Environmental > Aquatic > Marine > Cold seeps >... | reverse complement strand
TTGAGCGTTAAAGAAATCCGGGGTAGTTGACTTCGTAGATCGCCGGTGTATGCCCGAAGTCGAGATTGTTGTATGAATGATGTGGTTTTGTGAGGTGGGACTTCATATAAGAACACCATTTAAGGTGGACTTACATGTAAAATAAAAACACTTAATGAAAACTTCACAAAAATACAAGATGGAAGAAGCAGGATAAAAGAGGTAGCATGACCCTGAACGAACTAATCACCGGATCGACCCAAAGGCAGCTTGATGCAATACAACACACCCGTGGGCCCCTATTAATACTGGCAGGTGCGGGCACAGGCAAGACCACCACCATCACTACAAAAATAGCCTACATGGTAAAAGAACAAGGTATCGACCCGGGCCAGATACTTGCCCTTACCTTCTCAAGGGAGGCTGCCGGGAACATGAAAAACAAGGTCGAGCAGCTCCTGGGAGGTCTGGAGGTACATGTCAGTACATTCCACTCATTCTGTGCAGAGGTCATAAGGGAGAATGCAGACAAGTGCGGTGTGTCCTCCGAATTCTCAATCCTGGAAGACGTAGACACTTCCATTATGCTGCACATGAAGTTTGGCATAAATATCAGGGATGCGACACTGTACACTTCATCCATCTCCAAAGCCAAGGACCTGAACATCACCATAGAGAACATGGAGGATTTCCTGCAGGGGCGAAAAGAGTTACTCAGGGATATGGAACCGTATGAGGGAAAATGGGAGCAGCTGTACCACGACAACACCACCCGGCTAAATACCTTCCACCTGCTGGACGATGCAAAAAAGAAGGCATTGAAAGAGGAAAAGAAGGGCTGGATCCACTTCAACGAGGAATATACGGAATATGCCAGGTACAGGGATATGGTGCAAACCTGGAAAAAGTATGAGAACGGTAAGAAGAAGAGGAATGCACTGGATTATGGCGACCTGAACAAAAAGGCACTGGAATTCCTGCACACATACGGGACCCACGGTGCCACTGACAGGTACAAGTATATCATCATTGACGAGTTCCAGGATACTAACTATGTCCAGTTCGAACTGATCAGACTCCTGGCAGGGAAAGAGAAGAACGTGACAGTGGTGGCTGACCCCAACCAGACCATCTACGCATTCAGGGGTGCCTACACAAATAACATACAGGAGTTTAAACGGAACTTTGATGTCGGATCTGATGACATTGTTTCCCTTGATGTGAGTTTTCGTTCTACTAATAAGATACTGCGGGTATCCCATGACCTGATACGGCATAACTACGGCTCGGACCAGATGGACCTGCTTATCCAGCTTCATAACTACGATGAAATTGAGGGGGGAGATGTACACATCGTTGAGACTGCTGACGAGAACGAGGAAGCCAGGTACATTGTGGAACAGGTCGAGACATGCCTGGAACACGGGGTGGACAGGTCGGATATTGCCGTACTGTACCGCACACATGCGCAGGGGCGCAGGATAAGGCAGGCACTGGAAAGAAGGGGACATGCTGTGCGTGTGAAGGATGATACTGATTTTTTAAAGCGCCCCGAGACCAAGACCGCACTGGCCTACCTTTATGTGCTGGATAACCTGGTCAATCCCAGGGCAAGGGGTACTGAAAGCTGGTGGAGGCTGTTCCACTACAACCATGCACTTGATACAGGGGATTCCATCGTTATTGGCGAGTACCTTAAACAGCACAGGGTATCTTTCCAGGATGCCATCTACAACCATTTCAGTGAACTGGGGCTATCGCCATCAGGACAGCGGGTAGTGACGCAGATGAAAAGCCGGATAGATGGGCTGAAAGACAAACTTGTACTGGACGTTTCTGATATTCTGATCGAAATACTGGACGCATCAGGCCTGAGCCGCCAGTTCACCAATGAGGATACCAGGGAGAACAGGGAGGCTATGCTGAACCTGAGGAACCTGTATGAAATGGCCCTGAAATTCGAAACCTCACACGGCAGGGAACTGGGTGAGTTTATTGCATACCTTGAGATACTGGATGAGATGGGCAAGAACCCGCCGGCTGCAAGGATACTGGAAGAAAATGCAGTGAATCTTATGACCATTCATTCATCCAAGGGCCTGGAGTTTAATACCGTGTTCGTGACAAATATGGCAAAGGACCGCTTTCCACTGTTCAGAGGTGGTGTTGAGCCATTGATACCTATTGAACTAATAGACCTGTATCGTGACCTGCTTAAGCAGGATTTCAGTTCCAGGTCCAAACGGTTGAGTGCCATACGTGAACTGAAACGGGAGATAAAACTTGAAGAAGAGCGAAGGCTGTGCTACGTGGCCATGACCAGGGCAAGGGAACACTTGTACCTTACACTTGGTATCCAGTACGGCCAACGGGAGCGCCATCCATCGGAATTCCTGGTCGACATTGGACATGACAACTGGAGAGCTGTGGACCAGGATGAAGTGGATGTACCTGATATTACATACCTGCGCGACAGCGAGGTCAGTTCAAGAGAGGTTATCAGGGACAGTGAGATTGAGCGTATCAAAACCCACAGGAAAAAGCTGGTTATTGAATCCCTTGATTCGGGTTCATTTGAGGAGAGCATGGGGCACCTACTAGTATACCATGCATTGAGGGATGGTAACGGGGAGGATTATCTTGATATTATTAATAGTAACTGGGGCGAACTGGACCCTGCCGGACATGCAAAGGAGATACTGGACAGGGACGGGAGTAATGAAGGTATTCCCCCTCCTTCTGATATCACATTTAGTGTTTCGGCAGTGAACACTTATTTGGAATGTCCTAAAAAGTATGAGTTACAACATATACTGGGCATGCCTACCCGTGATATGGAGAAGAGTGACGGGGCCATGAATATCGGAAGTTTCGTGCATAAGGTCCTGGAGAAAGCTGTACGCCAGAAGGTCTCGACTAAAAAACAGCTTGATGAGGTCACTCTCGGCCTTGTAAAGGAGGATAAATGGAAATGGGTGGACATGGTAAAAGCAAAACCCTTACTGGATGTGTTCTGGCAGCGCAATAAAGATTCTATTCAAAATAACATGATGGTGGAAAAGAGGTTCACCGTACTGCTGGGGGACCACCAGTTCAAGGGTTTCATTGACAGGGTCGACCTGATACCAGGGTCTGATAATAAAGTGGAGATCATTGATTATAAGACCGGGAACGAACCCGGACCTGTTGAAAGGTCAAGACAATTACTTTTATACGCACACGGGTTCGAACATATGTATCCTGAATACAGAGTGCAAAAGCTGACACTTGAGTTACTGGCAAAGGAAAAACCCAGGGTGTATGAACTGGACGGTGAGGAATATACTGCCTCAAGGGTGAAACCGCTGGATAATGATGCCCTGTCAGATATGGTAGATGCAGCAGATAATATACTTCATGATTACCGGTATGGGTTTGACAGGATTGATGATGACTCGGTATGCAAACGTTGCGGGTACAATCTGTACTGCGGATAAGCTTTGCGAAACAAGTGTAATGTTGCACAAGGTTTTTTAAGTAGCAATGCATCTAAGGGCTGTATCTTTAGTAGACGTACGTTTAGTTGGCGTCCACATCAAAGAGATAACCGCGCCCAAAATATGAGGGGCGGCGCCGTGAAAATATTCCGGGGCTATAGGAAATATGTTCCTATCGGAGGAAACCAATAGATGGCAAAGAAAAAAGAGAATAGCGAACAGGATGAAATTAAACATATAGTGCGTATCGCCAATACTGACCTTGAAGGTAAAAAGAGCGTACAATATTCCCTTACCGGTATCAAGGGCATAAACAGGCGCATAGCACGTATTATTTCTGATAGATCCAATGTTGACCCGAGTGCGACAATTGGGTATCTGGATGATGAAAAGATCGATTCATTGAAAAAGACTATTGAGGAAATTAAATCCATTTTACCCACATGGATGCTCAACAGGAGAAAAGACTTAATGACCGGGGATGACAAGCATATTCTCGCAACAGATGTTCTACTTACTAAAAGAGAGGACCTGAACACCCTGAAAAAGACCAGGTCGTATAGGGGTGTCAGACACGAGCGCGGTCATAAGGTGCGAGGCCAGAGAACAAGATCCACGGGCAGGAAAGGACTTACTGTGGGTGTCAAGAGGAAGCCTAAATAGGTGGTGAGATTTTATGGGATACCCAGGTAAGAATACAAAATCATATGATACACCCAGACACCCCTGGCAGGCTGCCAGGATGGCTGAAGAGGTTGGGCATATAAAGACTTACGGACTCAGGAACAAACGTGAAGTCTGGAAAGCACAGACCTTGCTTAGGAATTATCGACGGTCTGCTATGGAAATGCTGGCAGAGATCACTGAAGGCGAGTTGACCGGGCATGTCAAGCAGAAATCAGACGATATCCTGGCCAAACTCAAGCGGTATAGTATACTGTCCCCGGAAGGCGGGCTTGACGATATACTGGCACTGGATGCCAGGAACTTCCTGGACCGCAGGCTCCAGACGCAGGTTTACAGGCAGGGGTTTGCTAATACACTGAGACAGGCACGCCAGTTTATCACACACGGTCATATAGCGATAGAGAGTAAGAAAGTCACAGTGCCTGGCTATATGGTGACAAAGGAAGAGGAACTGAAGATCGAATACTATCTGAACTCTCCGCTCAAGAGCGAGTCACATGTTCAGCGTCCGGCCCAGATCGTCCAGAAAGAGATCGCCCAGATCGAGGAAGTACAGGAAGACAGAAGACGTGGTCGCGGTCGCCGCGGTGGCGGCGGCGGAGCTGGCGGTCGCGGTCGTAGTGGCCCGGGTGGCGCAAATCGCGGTGCAAGTGGTACTGCCGGCAAAGGCAGTGGAAATCGCAGTACTGGTGGTACTGCCGGCAAAGGCAGTGGAAATCGCAGTACTGGTGGTACTGCTGGCAAAAGCAGTGGAAATCGCAGTACTGGTGGTACTGCCGGCAAAGGCAGTGGAAATCGCAGTACTGGTGGTACTGCCGGCAAAGGCAGTGGAAATCGCAGTACTGGTGGTACTGCCGGCAAAGATAGTGGAAATCTCAGTACTGATGGTTCTGCCGGCAAAGATGGTGGAAATCGCAGTACTGATGATTCTGCCGGCAAAGATAGTGGAAATCTCAGTACTGATGATTCTGCTGGCAAAGATACAAAAATATCTGGTGAAAAATAGTATTTACAGGAGTAAGATATCATGGTAGAAGGAAAATGGGGTATTGCCCATATACAGGCATCATTCAATAATACCATAATCACAATAACCGACCTGACAGGAGCAGAGACAATTGCTAAGATCAGCGGAGGAATGGTCGTTAAGGCGGCCCGCGATGAGAGTTCTCCATATACTGCAATGCAGATGGCTAACCAGCTATCTGATAAGCTCAAGGATAAGGGTATAATGGGTATTCATGTCAAGGTCCGTGCACCTGGCGGTAATAAACAGAGGAGTCCGGGTCCCGGTGCCCAGGCAGCCATACGGGCATTTGCCAGGGCTGGTATCAGAATCGGCAGGATCGAGGATGTTACACCCATACCACATGACGGCACACAATCCAAAGGCGGACGCCGTGGACGTAGAGTTTGAGTGAGGCACATAATGGATATAGATATCATTGAATTATCTGACACGAAAGCCAGGTTCGTACTTAATGATATTGAACCTGCTATTGCTAATGGACTGCGAAGGATCATACTGGCTGAGGTTCCAACAATGGCGATAGATTACGTTAATATCTATGATAATACATCTGTCCTGTTCGACGAGCAGATTGCACTTAGAATGGGACTGATACCGCTTATAACTGATCTGGAATCATATGTGCTTCCTGAGGATTGTGACTGTGACGGCGAAGGGTGTACCAGATGCCAGCTTTCACTGAACTTGAGTGCTGAGGGTCCGAAAATAATATATTCGGGTGATCTGTTGTCAAGTGACCCAAAGGTTACTGTGGCTGATGAGAAAATACCGATCATAGACTTAAGAGAACGTCAAACGCTTGTACTGGAAGCTGTTGCAAAGCTTGGAATTGGACGTAAGCATGCGAAATGGCAGGCAGGTGTTGGATGTGGCTATAAGAACATGCCGATTATCACCATAAAGGAAGATTGTGATTCATGTGGAAGGTGTGTGGATGAATGCCCGAGGAATATCCTGGTTATAAATAATGATAAGCTGGAGGTCACTGATCCACTGAAATGCAATTTGTGTAAACTTTGCATGGGGATTTGTGATATTAATGCCATTGATGTTATGGAAAAGCCAAATTCATATATCTTTAATATGGAATCTGATGGTTCATATCCGGTAAAAGAACTGGTGATCCAGGGTGCTGACACCATTATCCAGAAGGCAGGACAACTGAAAGAAATACTCTCTGAAATAGAGTAATTCCTCAATGATAATATAAACATTGTGCGTTTGTTGCCACAGTCGAACCTTACAAGGTTTGATCGAAGTGTGCGTTTCGCTATGCTCAAGCGCACAATAATAATAAAAAAATAAAACATTGTGCGTTTGTTGCCACAGTCGAACCTTACAAGGTTCGATCGAAGTGTGCGTTTCGCTATGCTCAAGCGCACAATAATAAAAAAAAAGTAAAACATTGTGCGGGGGTTGCCCAGCCAGGTCAAAGGCGCAAGGTTGAGGGCCTTGTCTCGTAGGAGTACGCGTGTTCGAATCACGTCCCCCGCACATTTTTCATTATATTTTCACTTGAGTCTATGTCAGCACTGGCTGTGCGGTCGGCATGGGGCCTGCCAGACAAAGATGCGGCACATGGTGGCGAATATTACGTTCATACCATAACTTATATTTTATATTTTTACTGTTTGTGGCGGCACTAACCAAATATACACAGAAGATGCACTCTGATCTGTGTAGATCAGTTTGTATCTGTGTTCGTAATTTCCTATCCACACTAATTTTTTAGCCCAATACTGTCTCAAGACGTGTAGGTAAGGTTTATGGCCGATTAACTGAAAGATTCATTTCAGGGTTGAGTTTATGGTACCGGATATTGACGATGACGAACTGGAAGACATGATAATGCGAGGCCCTACGGCTCGTGAGGCAAAGATGGGCGACCATGACATGATGTTCAAGGCGCTGGGAAATCCGGTGCGAAGGAGGATCATCGTGTCTATCGGTGCCTTCGGGAAGGCGCTGCCTGATGTGGTTAAGGAAGTGGGAACTGACAGGTCGCAGGTAGACTATCACTTGGATTTTCTTAAGAAGGGGGAGTATGCGACCGTAGAGAGAGATGTAGTCCAGCTGACCGATAAAGGGCTGGAGCTGCGGTCGAATATTTGAAGTGGGGCGGGGTGTGATGGTCTGAACTGGTTTGTTCAGGCTTCGTTGCATCTGGTCCGGGGGCCGTATCTCATCTCCTCCACACCCAACCAATACCAATTCATCCAATAGACTCGACAAAATTCCGTCTTTTCATCGATTCCAATGGAAACATATAAGCACTCACAACCCAACCCACCTACCATGGAGCCGCTGCATTACCTTCAGGAAGTAAACGAATGGTGGATTAGCGGAAGCGTTAACCCCGTATTACTCCAAAAACTCCACAGAGAAGAATTCCACGAATTGGTAGAGTTTCTTGAAAGCGAACGCATCACAGCCATCATAGGGCCGCAGCGGGTTGGGAAGACCACGCTCATGTACCAGTTGATAGACCATCTTCTGGACACAGGCACAAAAAAAGAGCATATCCTGTTCGCATCAATGGACGATCCCCTTGTCAAGATGATGACCGATCCCCTGAAGACCATAATGGACGAATATCTCGAAAAGATTGTTAAAAAGCCAATACGGAATGTTGAAAAGTTATACATCTTCATCGACGAGATACATTTCCTGGCCGACTGGAACCTGTGGCTAAAAAGATATTTTGACCTTAAATACAACATCAAATTCATAATATCAAGTTCAAGCGCCACACATCTATTAAAATACTCAAGGGAATCACTTGTAGGCAGGATTTCCGAAATTAAGATACTACCCCTTAACTTCAAGGAATTCATCAAATTCAAAGGCAGGACCGAATTGCTAAAACCCTATGGTGGTAAGGATATTTTCAAAATTGATGTAAACAGTGACAAATTCGAACTCACTAAATTCCAGAACGAACTGGTACTGTATTTCAACGAATATCTCTTATCTGGCGGATATCCTGAATATCATCTTGCAAAAGACATACGGCTGTGGCAGGACATACTTATTGCCGACGTGGTTGAAAAGACCATATACCGCGATATTGCTGTACTGTACCAGATAAAGCACCCCCAGTATCTTGAAAAGATACTCACATACATTGCCCAGAACAACTGCCAGACCGCATCGTATAACCGGATAGCACAGGCACTCTCTATCAGCACAGATACGCTCATGAACATGATCGATTACCTGGAATCCACGCATTTGATAGGAAGTTTACCTCTTTTCTCAAAGAACGTGAAAAAACAAATACGTTCCAACAGAAAGTTCTTTGTGATCGATTCAGGATTACGGAATGCCTTGCTCAAGAATCGCAGTTTAATTGATGAAAACACTGGGCTATTGGTAGAATCGGTAGTAGATTCCAACCTGCTGACTGTAAAGGAGTTCAGGAAATTTTTCGATATCAGGAATATCTCATATTTTACTGATAAGCAAAAGCATGAAGTGGATATTGTGCTGGACGTTGACGGGAAGATCTTGCCAGTAGAAGTGAAATACCAGAACAATATCTATGAGCATGACCTAAAGAACCTGCACTATTTCATGAAGGCACAGGGTCTGGATTTAGGGGTGGTGGTTACCAGGAACCTGTTTGAGATGAGGAAGAATATCCTGTGCATTCCTGTGTGGATGTTCCTGTTGATATTCATGGCTTAGGTATCATCTTTACTTGCCTGCTAATGCTAATATGAGCATCAACCCTGATGTTTTACCCATCAGCCCGGCAGCCTGGTGACTACACCAACTGCCCCATCACCACTCCCGCCAGCGCCTTACTCTTCCCAGGCGAGGTCATCATGATATCTGCGTCATGATAATTTCGTATTCTCCGGCCAGCCTGCTGACTGTACCCTCGACCATTTTTATTATATCTACACTGGAGTCATAGTAATCATAGACTGTGCGGTCGGCATAGGGCCTGCCCGATATTATCACCTGGGACTGGCGGTCGCCTTTTGGTTTTAGTAGGGTGGGAGCATGTCGGTGGTTGGGGAGATGCCACATGTCTTTGCCTGGATTGCCTGAGCGATACGGTTAGGCTAACAGATAAGTGGCTTGCGCTGCTGTCGAATATTTGAAGGTGGGCGGAGTGTGGTGGTTTGAACTGGTTTGTTCGGGCTTCGTTGCATCTTATCTGTATTATGTGACTTGAGTGGATGATAGCTTTTATGGGGTGGATTACTAATGAATAAAAAGGAGACTATATTAATTATAAAAACAAATTTACTATGACGATTAATATGGAAACCATGACAGTTAAACTGAAAATCGGAACAATAGACAAATTAAGATTAATCGGCAAAAATGGAGAGAGTTACGACGATATTATTCAGCATCTAATAGATAAAGTAGAGTATAAGGCATTTATGCAAGAACAATATAAAATCCTGGATGAAGAAAAAGAATGGATATCTTTAGATGAGTTATAATGTCAAAAACAATTCGATTATCAAAAATTGCAATAAATCAACTCGATTCGTTGCCAAAAGATATGAGAAATAGAGTTAAAAAGGCACTATATGCTTTAAGTGATACTGAAAAGAGTAGAATACTTGATACTAAGAAATTAAAAGGTGTTAATGGTAGAGAGAATCTGTTTCGATTGAGAATTGGCAATTATCGTGTTGTCTATTTTGAAGATGTCAAGAGCTTTAAAATAATTCAGATTATCCATCGTGGAAAGGGATATAAATGGCTATGAAATTTATATGGAACGGCTGTAATCTTAATCAATATGCTCCGCAGCTCTGCTACGGTTGGGTGTGCCATCGCAACGTTTGACTACTTCCTACGCATCCTTGTAGTCTCTTACTTTCAATTTCCACATTAACGGATTGCCATCTCTAAACAGCAGCAATGGAGTACTTCTTGCAACAATTCCTTCCATTATTTTAGGTTCATTTGCAATTAGGCTGTTTGGTTTTGATTGTACATATTCCACAGCTTCATTAATCTCCATTGTTCCAACCAAAGGCACATAAGAAATACCAATTTTATCTGAAATGTCTTCTATAGAGTCTCTTAAAACCCACCATCCGCCAATATAAGCATCGAATAGAATAAATCCTACATCTTTGCGATATAAGCCACCGCCTTTTTGGATTTTTGGACCATATCCTTCTCCAAACAGAACAACATCTGTATCACCAAACATTTCGTGCATTATTAGCAATGTAAATGTTCTTTGCAGATATTCATACAAATGTGCAGGAATCTGAGCGTTATCAGTACGTCCACCAAATGAAACAATACCATTTTTATAGATAACTCTTATATTTGTGCCATCTATTTTTTCAGTTATATTCCATTTCTTAATCGCAGCAAATTCAATTTTTGAATAATCTCCTTCGATTATCCTGAACTTGTTGTTTTCATCTCTTTTCCATATTGTATTTATTTTTGGATATTTCATTATAAGTGGATACCCCAATTCATTATATATTACCTCATGCGTGGTTTTGATACCCATCATTATGGGGGAAGTATACTGTGGTTGAGGGATATATGGTCTGACTGACCGATAAAGGGCTGGGGATGCTGTCGAATATTTAAAGGGGGCGGGGTGTGATGTGGTGGTCAGAACTGGTTTGTTCAGGCTTCGTTACATCTAGTCCCGGACCAGTAACTCAACAATATGACAGATGAAAATGTGGTGTAAACTTTATGTCTTCCCCAGTACAAAGATATACACATGAAAACCATAATCCAGATTCATAAGGAAGGAAAATATTTTGTAGCCGCAGACTTGGTAACAAATGTAGCGGACCAGTGACTGACTGAAGAGGAAGCTCTTGTAAACTTAAAAAAAGGACTTGAAGAACATTATCAAATCCTCATGGAACTCGCCCCCAAGGATCAAAAGATATCATTCTTAGATATTGAGGTAGAAAAATATGCAAAAACTACCAGTCTTCTCGACGAAGGATGTTATTAAAGTTCTGACCAAGTCTGGTTTTCTGGTCCACCGTCAAACAGGAAGTCACATTCATTTATGGAATGAAGACCAACGACTGCTTGTTACAGTTCCAAATCATTAAGAATTGGCTAAAGGAACGCTGATATCAATTATGAAACAGGCAAAGATGGAAAGAGAAGTCTTTCTATCAAAATTGAAATAAAATTCATGCGAGCGGCCAAGATTGAAAACCTAAAATCTGGGAAGTTGAATATAAGCTATTTCTCTAATTCCAAAGCAGGTTGACTATACTAACTGCTCCATCACCACTCCCGCCAGTGCCTTACTCATCCCAGGCGAGGTCATCATAGTATCCGCACTCACCACATCCACATCCATATCTCCCACATCCCGCAGCCCCAACCCATCCCGCTCATCCACCACAAACACATCCAGCAGCCCCTCATAGAACTGCATCACACCCCTGGACGACACCTCAAACCCGCAGGCGCTCATCAACTTACCAGCAGGCCCGCTCACAGGCTCACACCCGATGATTGGACTGATCGCAACCACATGTTTGCTTCCTATCAGTTCACGCATGCCATTCACTGCAAGTATTGGCCCTATACTTGTAATAGGATTGCTGGGGCCGATAATGATATTATCCTCCCGCTCCACGGCCTGCCAGATAGCATCTGTAACAGATGTATTATCTGCTCCCTGGTACTCCACACCCAGCACCCCGGGTTTGCCCCGCTGCCCCACCCAGAAATCCTGGAAGTGCATAGTACCGTTGTCGGTGGTTATCATAGACGATACCGATTCGTCACACATGGGCAGGATATTTGCCCCTGCCCCCAGCATACGTGCGGTTCTGCCTACGGCCTCTGTCAGGGAAGCACCCTTTCTGATAAACTCCGAGCGCAGGATATGGGTGCCCCTGTCCCTGTCCCCCAGCCTCAACACCTCATCATGTCCGGCCGATGCAAGAGCTTCATGGGTGTGGTACGTATCCTGTGTGATGCCCCACCATTTATCCGTATCCAGCAGACCGGCAAAAAGGTAGGTAACAGTATCAATATCAGGGCACACCAGGTTACCCGAGACCCACAGGTCCTCTGCTGTGTTAACTACAACAGTAATATCTTCATCAGGTACAAGCTGCCGAAGACCGCCCAGGAGTTTTGGTGTTCCTGTACCACCGGATAATACAAGCATCATTGCTCATAGTACAGGGCAGAATATTAAACTTATTGAAATGTTCACTGCAAAACAATAAATAATATTTATCTTCCTACATACCAATTCATGTGATGGTTATGTATGATTAAAAAAAAATCGGGCTGGAGCATATACAACTATATTCTCCTCTTTTTGATGATGGTTTTGCTGTATAGCTATATTACAATGTTCATCAAATTAAATTTAGAGGGGGAATCGCTCAGCTTAATTGAGTGTGTATATTTTGTGACATGCACCATGACCACGGTTGGTTATGGGGATGTGGTCATGACTTCACCGGTTGGAATGATATTCAGTGTAGTTGTGTCGCTATCCGGAGTCGTACTGTTTTTTGCACTGCTCTTCCCATTTGTGGTAATGCCGTGGATTGATAAACAGATGAGGGGGGGACTGCCCACCCTGGCTCCAAAAAAACTTGAAAACCACATCATTATATGCGGCTACAACACAATGGTCGAATCACTGGTGAACGAACTGGAAGACCACAACAAGTCCTTCATTGTGGTGGACGACGATGAGGGGCAGATACGGTCACTTTTAAATGACGGCATACAATGTATTTTTGGGGACCCAGGTAAAGAAGATGTACTGAAAGCGGCAGGAATATGCAGGGCCAGGTTGCTCATAGCTAACCAGAATGATGAAAAAAATGCCAGTATTATACTGACAACAAAGGAATCTTGCAACATAGAGATCCTGGCAATCGTGAATGATAAAAGCAATTCGGATTATTTAAAATATGCTGGTGCCAACAGAGTGATATCGCCGAAATCATTGCTTGGCTCGTTCATTGGACGCAAGGCCGTAGCACCCCTGTCTGATAGGATAGCCAACAGTACCGCTTTCATGGATGACCTCGAGATCACAGAGTTTCCAATATATCCGGGCAGCACTCTGCTGAATAAGAGTCTTAAAGAATCCAAGATAAGGGATTTGACAGGTGCCAATATTGTAGGGATATGGAAAGGAGGCGAATTGTCCCTTAACCCCAGGTCATATGATATAATAAAGAGGAATTCCATATTGCTGGTGGTTGGCAACAAAGAACAGTTGAAGAAATTCAAACGTCTTACACATTAATTATAGACAACTTATACATTAAACACAAACAAAATTTGAGACTATTTAATTTATTCTGATCAAGTAGGTTAAACGGATCATGGCAAAGAAGATTAACCACAGAGGCACACAGAGCGTTATTGTTTTCTCTGTGCTCTCTGTGCACTCTGTGGTTATAACCCGTTCCAGGAAATAATAAAAAGTCTCTAAAATTTACACAATAAACACAAACGGGATACTAATGCATGAAATAGTGAATTTTATAGATAACCACACCATTGTGCTGGGGTATGGTGATGTGGGACATAGAGTTGTAAGACGCCTGACTTCGGCAGGGGTGCTTTTTGTTGTAGTGGATTCTGATGAAGAAGTGTTCAGGGATGTGGACTTCACCCACCTTACAGGGAATGCTGCATCCGAGTCTACCCTTAAAAAAGTGGCTGTTAAACGAGCTTCCACTGTTATTATGGCCCTTGAGTCTGATCCGGATATTATTTTTGCCATTCTGGTGACGCGAAAGCTGAATCCCAATAGTGTTATTCTGGCCAGGGCAAATGAAGTCGATTCCATTGACAAAATGTACAAAGCAGGTGCCGATTATGTTGCATCGCTTTCCATAATCGCCGGCCAGATGCTGGGGCGGATCGCGTTGTTGGCACATGACCATCCGTTAAGGGAAGAAACCATAATGATGTACGAGGGCATAAAGATAGAGAAATATACAGTCAGTTCGTCCTCATTATTGGTGGGTAAGACTCTGGCCGAAATTGACATGCATAGCACCATCGGCTGCACTGTGATCGGGATTTATGCAGGAAATAAGGCCAGCTCAGAGATTGACTCCAAAACTGTTATCAAGGAGGATATGACCCTGGCTGTACTTGGTAGTGTGGAACAGATAAAGGAGTTCCGTGAGAAATTTGTCAGATGAGCCAATGATAACTGCCATTGGAGAATGTTCACCCACAAGAAACCATTACCAATTCCTATCCCACAATGCCAGCGTCATCCTGGCCCTGCTGATATCGATCCTCGAAAACACATAATCCAGCACTTCATCCTTTGCCTCCTCACCCGTAGCAACATTGCTCACATACTTATCAGTAATACCAGACGCCAGCACATCCACCTCCCCTGCAATAACAGCATGCACCTCCTCCCTGGCCACTTCCTGCATATACCCCGTAATTTGCTCGCTAAGCTCCAGGCCGGCATCTTCAATAAATGCCGGATCATCCTTCAACTCAGCCAGAACCTCATCCATGATAATGTCACTAATACCTGAATTACTGCCCGGAACCACACTATCCACCTGCTGGTTTACAGCAGTCTGCGCCCTCTCAATAGTCCTTTCAATAGTCATCGTGACGATCGTCCCTACTGCCTCATCCACAGTCCTGTTTATTGCAACATTGATATGTCCGGTAATCTGCTCTTCAGTATCTTCCCTTGGCACCTCATTAGCGCTCTCAAGATTAACACCAATAGCCTTCAGCTCATCTGCGATCAGCACCTCCACATGATGCCTGGTAAATTCAGTACAATACGGCATAGCGATCCAGCTACTCTCCACATATGCAGTATCAGGCACCTTCGGCCCCATATGCGTTTCACCCCCAATAGGCACATCCCGAAACGGCCGCCATACAACAGAGACATTGTAATTATATCTATCACCTATTTGCATGTCAAGATTATCACGCATCTGTACATCCATATTGTCCCTGTACTCGTCGGTCAGCAGGTTCAGTCTTACAGACCTGCCAGCGTGATATATAGTGAACTGGGACGCCACCGACTCGCTGGCAAGGTCTGCAAATATCTTATGCTCTATCTCCCGTCCCGCAACCAGTTCCTTGCCAGTCTGGTAGACACCCGAATCCACAGCACCGGGGCCAAGATTTTCATTCAGAAGAAAGTCCATCTGGGTGCCGGCCACAGCATAGGAAAAATCATTCACCCTTCCATTTTGCAGGGACTGTATCACCTGTGAATTGTGCCCGGCCGCACTGGTATCGTGCAGCGCTGTTAACTGGATATTGCCCACCATTGCAGGTGCCACCAACACCGCACTGACTGACACCAGCACCAGGAATAGCAAAACATCTATAGAACTTGAAAAGCCCCTGGTATCTTTGATCATTTGCATGCTATTTCTCCCATATCTTTACTGTCAGTGTACCTGGCATCTCTTCGACATCGTTCAACCTGATGGTCACAGGAATGGATGCCGATATGCCAAGATCTTCAGAAGTCCCCACAACCTTGCTATAAGTTGGAGGCACTTCGATCTTAAATGAAAAATCATAATGTGTTGCGTACCTGTCCCTCAATTCGTTGATGTTTCCCGTATCCATCGACTCTACCCTGGATGCATCTATCATCTCAGGACAGCATGGGACTGTCAGTAGTGGGTCATTCCCGAGCATCCCTGCCAGGGATACCGCATCATCGTAATGTTGTGCAATTAATGTCTTTTCCTGGTATATCTGGTACGTGTGTGCCATAACCGAGATAAATATCACAAAACCAATAACTGCAAGGACCATGACCACCAGGTCGGAGTTTGGTTCAACCACGGCCCGCTCATCTTTGGTAAACAATGGTGACCCCCATTTTCTCAAACATAAGCAAAACAGCAGCTACAAATCTTATGGGCAATGCACCGGCCCCTACTTCGTTATTAATTAACATACGAGACTAAAATCCCGTTATCCTATATGGTAATTGCTAATGTGTGTTAATATATTATTCCGAATATAAATCTCAAGTGCAGTTCTGATTATAAAATACCTCATTGGCCACTTCAGGCAGGAAAAATAAATTTTATCCCAATGCCCGGTAAATCATAAACCTTAAATATGTTGCTCATTTCACCTATCCCCGATGGGAATATCAAATATGTGTGAAAGCGACTCTGGCAGAGTACCTTTGACAATAATTGGCATATTGTTCCTATTGATATCAACAGCAGTATCCATCCACATCACACAAATGGATCAGGAAATGGCACAATCCAGACAACCAGTGGATAATATAAAAGGTCCAAATGATGCCTTCTTATTATTCAACTCCGATATGAGAAGAGCCATAAATTATGCAGCAATGGACGCCGTACAACAAATGGGAGAGACCCCTGTTATCGATCCCGATCAAAGCAGCCAGTACAACCCCGGAGGCGGTCAGATCGATGTAGCAGAGTTCAACCGGAACTGGGCCAAAGGCATGATAATGTACCATCTTAACAACTACATCGGATCCAATTATATGTACAACCGTTACGATTACCACGGATATGCCGTAAATGTCGAGCCATTGCAGGACTGGGAGGGGATTTACTTCACCCCCATCTACATGGGGCTGGACAGAAAACTTGAACTCCCCCCGCTTACCCCTGACCTGCTTACCCCAAAAGAGACCCATGAAGTCTACTGGGAAGTAAACGTACCCATGAACATATCCATTGTGAACATTGCCACAGGCGAAATAGTAGAAAATAAAAGTATCAGACTCGAAACCCTGAATTTAGCAAGATATCCACTCCTTGAATCCCTCACAACAGAATACGAGACCAGGCTAAACGGTTCCAATGCACTGATGACCGAAACCACCGCCTTTGCCATGGGATATACCTGGGCAAGGGGATTCCACCAGTATTACAAACCTGGAGGCCCTAAAAATATCGTAGACAACGAACACCTTGGACTTATAGTGAACGGAGGACTATTGCTGGACCAGGGTTTTGTATTCAATTCAGTTGACCCAGAGAGTATCATCGAGTATGGCATGGAAACAAAAAGGGTACTGGAAGGTAAAAAAGACATGGACATGGCCGAATTTTTAAGCAGTGCCAAACTGGTCAATGGCAGTTATATTGTCGATCCCAACGCCAATGCTGCCAATTCCACAGGGGACCCTGATAATGCAACTAAAGCAATGGAACTGGCTGCACATTTTGACTACAATGCCACCCCCATAACTGATCTTCTTAATAACGATTCAATACCGGAAGGTTCAGCCACCAGGCAGCTGATCAACAAAATCATACCCCAGGTCTATAAAGCTAAACTGGCAACCGGTGTTGCCAGACAAAAGAATGAGGATATAGGAGCTCATGACGGATATGAATCAAGTCATAAGATAGATGGCTGGGGTGAACCTGACAGCATGAAGCAATTAGAAGTACTGCCCAGGGATACAAACATGCCTGGGAACCTGTATGGTGAGGTATGGGAATTAACATGGACACGCGAGCATGTATGGCGGCATTATTATATCGTGGAATATGACTGCGAGAAGACCAGGAAAATCTTGTATACTGATTCTGAGGGAAATTCTGCTACCCGTACTGAAACATACTGGGGTACGTGCACCCGTACCGAATATAATGAAATGACGGCCATTGATACGAGGGTGGACAGGGTCGCTGTTACACTGAAAGCTAAGGAGAACTCGAAGACTAGTATTCGTCTTGATTATGCTGATACCAGCCTGTCAACAGTTAATGATGTGGTCAAGGCTTTTACTTCGAGGGATGTTGTATATGCGTCAGTCCATATTGATTCCGGGCTTGAGGAAGCATATACAAGTTATAAGAGTGGGATATTTGACCCTAACCTGATGGCAAATATCAAGAATAAGAACCTGGACAGTGATAATTGCGATCCAAGGACTTTTGATGTGGTTCCACCGGTCGGGTTGAAGGGGGAGGCACAGGATGCGGTGGATGAGATCAACTGGGAGATACGCAAGGATATCCATCTTGACCCTGATATTAATTATATGAATTATCCCAATCCAGCTGATGCTATGCGGGCTACTGCTATTGACTTGACTGCAAAGATCAAGGCGAACCAGAGCCGGTATGTGGATAAGGACAGGTATTATAGTGGTGGAAAGTATAGCAGTTGCAGTGCCAAAATCATCAGCCAGGTGCGGGAGTGGTATGTGGATGAGGTGCTGTACCAGGTGAATGAACAGTACGGAGACGCAGCGGATAAGATCGATACTGAGATCGATTCCAGTTTCGGTGAATCAGCAGACGGTGTGCGGGATGCAAATAATGCGGGTGCCAATCTGCTAAAGTCTGTGATGTGTTTTCCGATCGGGTTTACAATGAAGGCTGAGCATGTTAGGCCGGACGGTTCGCATTTCGATAAGGATGAACTTGCCTACTGGGATGAGAATGTGACGCTGGGTGTGAATATGGCACCGAATTACTTGCGGCATGATAAATTCTATGACCCAGAACAGAACATCTGGATAGATGCTTTGAAAATGGGACAGAAGTACATAGCTGACCCTGCAAAAAATCCATCAAGTGAAACATTTATTCCCCTTTCACTGCAGAATGTAAATGTTTTTGCTGGTGTTGGATTGAATACCGTTCCTCTAATAAATGGCGGACAGCAGGTTTTACCGCCATCGCCCAGTACGGCCTGGGTAGCAACTACTAATATCTGGAAGATACGGGTTAAAGGAAGATTACATCAATTTCACTTATATGATTTTGATAATGAATGTCATCCACACCCAATATTTGGACATGAAGCGCAGATTTATTCGAGAAAACACGATATAGATATTCGTGATCCAGCTACTGGATCAGTTGTAGGGGACAATGATCCGATCGAATTTGAATTTACTACTGGTACTTTTATTTTTGTTCCTCCAGGTCTAAAAGGAGTGGGTGATAGACGGGAAGGAGAAATTATTGAAAACTCGATTGGAGCAATAAACGAAGGATGGTAATATGAAATTAGTTAAAATAATAATATTGTTATATTTGATGATTTATTTAACTTGTAATGTTAGTGCTTTTGAAAATGAATTCACCAACGGATCAGTATATTTTAATGAAAAACAATGTACTGTCTATGATGCTGAATTAAAAGTGGGCGAGCCAGCCACAATTAAAGCAGTAGTATACCTGAAAAAAAATGTTGATGTTTCCACAGCCATTACAGCTTCAGGTTTTGGCTTTAAAAATGTCGATCAACCATTTGAAGTGATTAAGGGTCCAAGTGAATTTACTGAGAATGCCAGGGAATTTGGACATAACGCAGGTGAAACAGTTACTTTCGAATGGATTGTACAGCCAACAGATAAAGCCGCAGGATGGACTATTCCGTTAAATATTGCTTTTAAATTCTATGATCGAGATGAGAAGGAAGGATATCCATTAGAATTCACAGCAGCCAACATCATGGTTCATGACGAACACTACTCAGGCCCCGCCCCCACCCGCACCACCACCGACCCCTCATCTACTGACCAGTCGCCGTCACAGGGGTCGCCCGGATTCGGTGTGGTAAGTGCGCTGCTGGGGATACTGCTGGCTGTTGTATACAGGGCAGGGAGGGCATGATAGACTACGCTGCAACCATGGCAGTTGATCGTAGATATGGTACCGGATTGCCGGCGGCATGATAAATTCTATGACTCGGAACAAAACATCTGGATAGATGCTGTGAAAATTGGTGATAAGTATATAGCCGTTCCATCCAGGAATTTATCAAGAGAAACATTTATTTCACTTTCACTGCATTTTATTTCGGTTTCAAATACTGAGGCGATAATTACGGCATTGACGACTTTTAAAGTGGGAAGAAACGACTTGATCAGGGCACCAATTGCTTTCAGAAATTTATCAATCTAAGGGCTTAGAGGCAAATTTTATGGACAAAAAGAGTTCAGAGGCGTGATTTGTGGTTTTAAAATGTTATGTGGGTTTTGCCAGAGGCTCAGATAATCTATCAATATTTTACAGGTGGTAACTTTTGGAAACACAAAATTTGCGTGTGGTCACGTATTCTAAAAATGTATTTATCCCAGTTACCAACATGTGCAGGAACCATTGCGGCTACTGCGGGTTCAGGCGCAGCCCGGACGACCCGCAGGCATATATTATGCAGCCTGCCCGGATAGAGGAAATACTCAAAAGTGGTGTTCAGAGCGGCTGCACCGAAGCACTTTTTACTTTTGGTGAGCGGCCTGATGAGGATGCGGGATATTTGAGGCGGCTTAAGGCTATCGGGTATGACCGCACCCTGGATTACCTCCTGGACCTGTGCCGCATGGCTATTAAGGTAGGACTGCTGCCCCACTGCAACCCTGGAGTGCTTTCATACGCGGAACTTGAACTGCTCAAACCATTAAATGCCAGTATGGGGCTGATGCTTGAGACCACTGCTCATTTGCAAGCCCATGAGGACAGTCCGGGCAAGGTACCAGATAAAAGGATAGAGAGTATTGCAAATGCCGGTAAATTGAAGATACCTTTTACTACAGGGCTGCTGGTGGGTATCGGCGAAACAGAAGATGACCGTGTCAAATCCCTTGAATTAATTGCCCGCCTGCACCGGAAATACGAACACATCCAGGAGGTCATTATCCAGAACTTCACGCCAAAACCGGGTACGGCAATGGAACATCACCCGCCCCCAAAGATTGATGAGATGATCAGGACCGTTGAACTGGCAAGAGAGATACTTCCTGATGATGTAGCTGTACAGGTGCCGCCCAACCTCATCTCGCCCGGGATGCTTATTAAGCACGGAGCGACTGACCTGGGCGGCATATCACCTGTGACCATCGATCACATCAATCCCGAACATGAATGGCCGGCGGTGGAGCAGCTTGAGCAAAAAGTGGGCATGGATGTTGTTCTCAGGGAACGTCTTCCCATCTATCCACAGTACATCAAACAAGGTTGGTCCAGTGAAGAGATACGGTCCCTGATACAGCACCTGGCCGGTGATGATGGGTACAGGAAAGTAAAAAAATGGCTGTCCTGAAAATACAGGTCTACACTGTCCTGAACATGCGGATAAAAGATTATAATGTCCATAACCAAATTAGTGATACCTATTAATCAGTGATACCTATACTACTCAACTAAATCTAACTAAATCCAATAAAACAGCAGGAGAATCAGCAATTACCCCGGAAATTTCACTTGTATTACCTGCCTATAATGAAGCACAGCGCATCCATGATACTGTAGTCACCACTGCCGATACCCTGTCCGGTATCACCAGCTCCTTCGAGATCATTATTGCAGAGGACGGCAGCACAGATGGCACCGACCGCATCGCATCCCAGCTGGCCGCAGAACTGGAATATGTGGTACACCTTCACAATGATGAAAGACAGGGCAGGGGCAGGGCGCTGAACCGGGCATTTACGGCAGCTAGTGGCAGGATATTATGTTATATTGACGTGGATCTGGCAACCGACATGGGTCACCTTGAAGAACTTATCGAGGCCATAAGGTCCGAAGGATACGATTTTGCCACTGGCTCAAGGATGATGCCTTCCAGTGATGTTAAACGCTCCGTGAAACGCGGTCTTGCATCAAAGGGGTTCAACTTTCTTACACGCAGCATGCTGGGTTCGAAACTGTACGACCACCAGTGCGGGTTTAAGGCATTCAAGCGTGAATCCCTGTTCGAACTCATGGACTCTGTAGAGGATAAGCACTGGTTCTGGGACACTGAACTGCTGGTGCGGGCCCAGAGAAGTGGTTACAAAGTAAAAGAGTTTCCAGTGAAGTGGCAGCACGGCGGGGCCACCAAGGTGGACCTGGTAAAGGATGTCATCGGCATGGGCAGCCAGATCGTGAGACTCTGGTGGCAGTTGAGTTCACTTAAATCTGGCAGATGGCAAAAGGGAATCCTTACGTTCATTCTTGCCATATTACTTTTGTTCCTTATTTTTACCCTGGTGGGTGTGGAGGATGTCTGGCAGGCGGCGGCATCGGCATCACCTCAAATGTTTGGCCTGGCAGTACTCATCTACCTGTTCTCATGGCCTGTACGCGGGATCAGGTACCAGCATATCCTGAGGCGGCTTGGTCATGACCATGGATTGAACTTTATCACAGGCAGCATATTCATGAGTCAGTCAGCCAATGTCATCCTGCCTGCCAGGATAGGCGATGTTTCCAGGGCATATATCCTTAAACGGGAGAAGGATGTACCCCTGACCACAGGGATGTCATCACTGGCAGTGGAAAGGCTGTTCGATATTATCGCTATAACGGTCATAGGCGTACTGGCGGTCCTGGTGGTGATGGCTGAAAGGGCAGTGGACAACTGGGTAATGCCCTTGATGATCTCCTCGGCTGCAGTTATAATTTTATTCTTTGTGGCTATATTTTTCATGGCATCAAGGGGAAGGAACGGTTTATCCCCGGTGGAGCGTATAATACTAAAAGTTGCAAAGCCGGGTGATTATACTGACCGGGTTGCCGGCATTGCCCGCAAATTCGTTGATGAGATATATACAATATCATCCAGTCCCAGGGACTTTATCATTGTGTTCTTTTCTTCATTAATGGTCTGGACAGTGGACATACTCACTTGCTATACTGTACTTATCGCCTTTCCCTTCGTGCACAATGCAGCATCACCAACAACGCTGACTGCCGTTGTATTCATGGCAGTTGCAGTAGGCAACCTGGCCAAGATGGTGCCAATAACGCCCGGAGCTATCGGTACCTATGAGGGTGCCCTGACTGTGGTGTTCAAGATCGCAGGAATTGCCGGGTATGTGGGGGCTGCGGCTGCAGTCATCGATCATATTATCAAGAACTCGGTGACCCTGGTGTTTGGTGCGTTATACCTGGCGCACTTTAATATCAAGTGGCATGAACTGGTAGATATAAAAGGAAAGAACGAAAAATAATTGCCGGCGTGACTTTCATGGAATGGTTTGAAATAATAAAATGGTGGCTGGTACTTGAACTAATAGGGTTTGCTGCCCTGCCGCTGACCGCCTGGATATTTAGTAACCTGAAAGACAACGGGATAGCCCTTACCAAGATAATGGGTCTGCTGTTTGTGACATACTTCTCATGGGTATTGACCCACCTGGGTTTTAATTATGGCATCGTGATCGTAGGATTATCAGTACTCATAGTACTTGCTATTTCACTGGTAATATTTTCATTCAAGGGATGTCCTGTTGACCTTAAAACGCTGGTCAGGACTGAAATACTGTTCACATTAGCGTTTTTGGTTTTTGTTATAATAAGAGCATACAGCCCCGATATCTACTGGACAGGCGGTGAGAAGTTAATGGATATGAGCTTCATTAACATGATTCTTCGCAGTACCAGCTTTCCGCCTGTGGATCCCTGGCTCTCTGGCGAGCCTATGCAGTACTATTATTTTGGATACCTTGTGGCAGCAAATCTTATCAAGCTCTCGAACGTGCTCCCCTCTATTGGTTTCAATCTTGTTGTGGCAACCATGTTCGCCCTGTCAGCCACAGCAGCGTACGGCATTGGCAAAGACCTGGTCAGTAACAACAGGGTGTTTGCACTAATTATCATGGCATTTGTTGTGATATTCGGAAATCCCGCCGGTTTTATACAATTACTTGTGACCTTGTTCGTGCCCAAGTATCACGGTCTGTTCAATGTTCCACCAGGTGATGTCCTGACACGACTATCTGCATACAACTACTGGCCTACCAGCAGGGTGATACCAAATACCATCAACGAGTTCCCTTATTTCAGTTTTATCCAGGCAGACCTGCACGCACATATGATAGCTATAGCCTTCCAGTTGCTAATGATAGCCCTGCTGCTTAACCTGCTACGCGGGGGAAAGGAATACAATATCCCGCTGTTGGCTGTCATCACATTGCTGTTAGGGTTCATGTTCCCGCTAAACTCCTGGGATTATCCCACGTATGCCATTTTTTTTGTGATGGTCCTGGCAGCATGGAGGATCAGGGTTTCTGTAAAGCAAGGTAAAACCCAGGGTTTTACAGGCCGGATTTTTAGTGTGCATCCGGTGGAACTGGCAAAGCTGGCAGTAGTGGGCACTGCAGTTATTTTTTCCAGTATTTTGTTATATCTGCCATACCATCTCCTTGCCAGTAATGTATCCCATTCACTCAGGCTTGTAACATACGGACAGACCGGAATAATATTCTACCTGGGTGTGTTTGGAATAATGCTCTTTTTCCTGTTGGTTTATTCCATCCTCAATTTCTATGATCACTATTACCCTGATATGAAAATGATACTGGCAGGCCTTGCAATTGCAATTGTGGCAGCATATCTGACCCATATCGAGATACTTATCATTATACTGCCGCTTATTGTCATGTCCATTTACCTGCTGGTAAAGGAAGAAGACCCTTCCATCCAGTTCATCTACCTGTTGATCCTGCTGGGTGCCCTGCTGTCACTGTTCTGCGAGCTTTTCTACATCCAGGACTCCTTTGGTATCACTTCTCCCCAGTACATCAGGTTCAATACGGTATTCAAGATATATGTCCAGCACTGGATAGTATGGGCACTGGCGGCAGGAGCTGCATTCTATCACCTCTGGATCCGGGGAGGAGTGAAGGAAGCTCTGGAAAATGCGAAGGAAGATGTAGGATGTGCAAAGGAAGCTTTGGATGATGTGAAGGGAGTTATGGGGGATATGAAAGAGATGAAGGACATGGCTGATGCAACGAAAAAGGGATTTGCGATCATATCGATCATCCTGGTACTGGCAGCTTTGTCATACCCGGTATTTGCCACCTATTCCCGTTCAGGTAATTTCAAAGGCCAGCCCACTCTTGACGGTGCTGCCTATCTGGAACAGCAATATCAAAATGAATATAATGCCATAATGTGGCTGGACAACCTTAGCGGTACCCCGGTGGTGTTGCAAAGTCCCGGACAGGCATATAAACTTAACACCCATGTTACCGCTTTCACGGGCCTGCCTACTGTACTGGGCTGGGCAGGTCATGAGAAGAACTGGCGTAACGGTGCCGATATTGTCAATGAGCGCTGGTATGAGGTGCCCAGGGTGTACACCTCCAGTGATGTTGACACTGTTAACGGGATACTTGATAAGTACAATGTGGAATACATCTATGTTGGCGGTGTAGAGGTAGAGCGCTACGGTGGCCGTGATGCCAGGAAGGTCTTCATAAACAACCAGGACAGGTTCAGGCTGGTCTACTTTAACCCGAATGTTCATATTTACCAAGTGGTGAGACCTGTTGTTCGAGGATGAAAAACCGGTCTCACCTGTTAGCAGGCTTACCGAGCCAAGGACCATCGTTTCATTCGCTGTGGCGGCAGTGGTGCTTTATTTCCTGTTCTCAAGGATAGAGTTTGACAGGATACTGGAGGTCATCGGGGACGCCCGCCCGGGTTATATTGCAGCGGCTGCTCTCATGTATTTCGGTTCGCTACCCATAAGAGGCGAGCGGTGGAGATTGCTGCTTAATAATATCAGTGTCAGGGCGGGGCTGAAGGATGCCAGTGAGATATTCCTGCTGTCCTGGTTTGCCAATACCCTGGTCCCTGCCAAGATGGGGGATGTGTACCGCGGATACCTTGCAAAGAAAGTATGGGATGTGTCTATCTCAAAGTGTTTCGGGACTGTGTATGTGGAGCGTATCTATGATGTACTGGTGCTGGTCATCCTGATGGGGGTATCCAGTATCATGGTGTTCGGGACTGACATCCCGGAGGCGATCAGGGTATCCCTTGCCCTTGGATTTGCAATCCTGGTACTGCTGATATCGGTAGTGGTAGCCTTTTCATCAGGAAAGACCACTATTGCCCGCAAACTGCCGTCAAAGATACAGCCAATGTTCACACAGTTTGCTGAGGGGCTGCATGAATCAGCAGGCAGGAGTTCTGTTGTGCTGATAATCCTGTATACCATACTTATCTGGGGTATGGAGGTCGCACGGTTGTACTTTGTGGTGGAATCGCTGTCTCCGCTGCATAATATCCACATCGGCCTGTCCCTTATTGTGTTTGTTGCGCTATCGGCGGCCCTGGTATCTGCTCTTCCCATCACACCTAGCGGTCTTGGTGCAGTGGAGTTCGCCATTGTGGGCGTGTTCGTGCTGGTTGGGGTGGATGCGGGCGTGGCGGCTGGGATTGCCATACTGGACCGGGCCATAAGTTACTGGGGATTGATGGCGGTGGGGGCTGTGGTGTATATGGTGAGCGGGAAGAAGTAGTCGCGAATCGCTGACCCTGGCAAAGAAGAACCAGCCCTCACGCGCCGAAAGATTTGGAGGGGGGCCATCCACTTTGGCGGGTACTCAGGTCAGTTGGAACCGCTTCATAGCTACCATGCCAATTATCATGAATCCCAAGTTTGACACTTTGATTTATTGCTGATTTGTAATCTTCATTTTTTAACGTATAGGAAAGTATAAACGCATTTGTTTATCTTGCTATTGAAATTAGATATACTACTCCGCAAGTATAATTTGGAACTCTATATGATTGCCACAGAGCTCACATAGAGCACAGAGAGGGGAGTTTGGGGCGAAAAAAGCATCTCTGTGTTCTCTGTGGCAGAAAGTTACAAAAAACAGATACAGTTTAGTATACATGATGAGAAAAACATCACATTTCTATTTTGCCCCGAAGGGGCTTTCTTGATGTTTAAGAAAAAGATTTGGTAACTATTCAGCCTTCCTTAAGACCGGATGCCGATGACGAAAATCAGCTTATTTGTGTCTATGGCGATACATTTTTTAGTTTTTAATACTGAGTCTACGTCCATCGATTCCAAAGGCATTTGACAATTGTGTGCAATTATCTATTTGTAGACTATTCAGTCTACCGATAACGTTTATGTATGGCTGAATAGTTACAAGATTTGTTTTCAAAATATACCTGCGGAATATAAGATTAAGCTCAAATAGGAAAAATGAATCAAGCTATTACATAAAATGTGCAGAGTTGCGGTTAAATATTTTCCCAAATTAATTATACAATTTTTAGATGGGGGATTGGAATGATAAACTTACCACCCTTTTCTCTATAAGCTCTCTGCTGCTTTAAAATCTCATCAGCAAAATTCCATGCCAGGAGCAGAACATAATCGGGCATATCCTCAATTAATTTTGATGTTGGTAGAATCGGAAGGTGGTTGCCACCCATATAGCGACCATGTTTGAACTGGTTCATGTCAACTATATAATCTATTAGATCCTTCCCCATTCCACAATAACTCAAAAATGTTGCAGCTTTAGCGGCTGCTCCATATGCTATTATCGTCTTACCATCCTGTTTCAGATCATGTAAAAGCATTACCAGAGAATCTTTAATTTCATGTGCTTGATCTGCAAAATTCAGATAATAATCAATCTGATCTACTCCTTTATTTGACTCTTCTGCCATTAGTGACCGCACAGACTCACCAACATTTTCATTTCGTTCTACAAACAAACGCAATGATCCGCCGTATGTAGGAATACGTTCAACTCTATTTAAGAAAAGGCCATGCTTTCTAAACAGATTGTTTAATGCAGTAACTGAAAAATAACATAGATGCTGATGATACACAGTGTCGAATTCCCGGTTGTCAACCAGGTCAGCTATATAATGTACTTCCATTACAGCAATGCCAGTATCCTTTAATAGCGTTCTTATTCCTTCTACAAAACCATTGAGATCCGGAACATGAGCGAGAACATTATTGGCAAGGAAAACGTCTGCCGTACGACCTTCTTTCTTCAGTTGGCCTGCTAAATCCCTGTCAAAAAAAGTGCAAAGGGTCGGGATTCCAGCTTTCTGAGCAGTTTCGACTGGTCCTTGAGCGGGATCGATGCCAAGCACCGAAATACCCATTTCGACAAAATTTTTAAGCATATAGCCATCATTACTTGCTGCTTCAATAACCAGGTTATTAGATTTGAGTTTTTGCGATTGAATAATTGACATTGCACTCTCACGAAAGTGTTCGAGTAATGCCGGTGAAACTGAAGAGAAATATGGGTAATCTTTAGAAAAAAGAATTTCCGGAGATACAGATTCAGTTATTTGCACTAACTTGCAGTCAGGGCAAAAAACCAGTTCAAGGGGAGCAGTTAATTCAGGTTTGTCTAATTGTTCTTTAGTAAGTAAACGATCCGCAAGAGGTGTTTGACCATAGTTCAAGATAGATCTGAGTTCACTATTTCCGCAGGAAAAGCATGTTGGTATTGAGCTCATAATTTGATTCTCCTTACTTCATACTTTTGTTGTCCAGCGAAGGGTATCATCTAAACGACCACTACTTAACAATTGCTTAATATGGTCTATGCGGCGGTATCGCGGCCCTTCAAAATCCTCCTGACGCAGTCCAGTTCTCTTATAAGTTTCATACAATTCTTTTGCTCCCTCTCTTGCAGTCCAGCGAGGTTTATATTCTGGAAGCGTCTGAGATATTTTATCACATAACACACGATAATTACGCTTATCAGGCTCTGCTCCCTGAGAGTATTCTATTTGACTGCCAGGTACAGTTTCTGCAACAATTTCTGCAAGATCACGTACGCGATAATTTTCCTCAGTGCGACCTACATTGAATGCCTCATTATGAACCAGATCGCGAGGAGCACCCAGAACAGATAGAAAAGCAAGGGACATATCCTGGATATGTACAATAGGACGCCATGCAGAACCATCGCTTTTCAGAAAAACTTTTCCAGTGGTAAATGCCCATGCTATCAGGTTGTTCAATACCAGATCAAAACGCAGGCGTGGTGAGACACCGTATGCAGTGCCGCTTCGCAAGAAAGTCGGGCTGAAATTATCATCTGCCAGTTTAGCTACTTCCTGTTCAACCAGAACCTTAGATGTGCCATAAGGTGTGACCGGATTAAAGGATGATTTTTCATCCAGCCAATCCTGAACACCTGCCCCATAATTACTGCACGAGGATGAAAAAATAAAACGTTCGACGCCCACCTTTTTAGCTAAAATAGCAATTCGCAGAGATGCTTCATAGTTGATCTCTAGCGTCAGATCCGGATTCAGGTCACCCAGCGGGTCATTTGATAGACCGGCTAAGTGGATTATAGCATCAAATCCTTTTAGATCATTAGCTTCAATTTCTCGTATATCTTTTTTCACTTCAGGAAAATCCAGCTTTTCATTTTCCAGACCATAGGTTGACTCTTCATACAGGTTGGAATCAAGTCCTGCAACATCATATCCTGCTTTTACTAACATGGGCATCATGATCGAACCCACATATCCATTATGTCCTGTTACTAATACTCGCATTTTCTCACTCCCATGTTTTCCATGGCGCATTTCCACTTTGCCAGAGTTTCTCCAGTATATATTTCTCACGTAATGTATCCATACATTGCCAAAATGATGTATGTCGATATGCCATCAATTGTCCGTCTTTAGTCAATCGTTCCAGCGGTTCTTTCTCCCATACTATATCATCACCATCAATATAATCGAAAACACCTGGCTCAAGGACGAAAAAAGCTCCATTTATCCAGCCTTCACCTGTTTGAGGTTTTTCGGTGAATTCCATTACCCTATCTTCGTCAAATCTAAGGTGACCGTAACGCGCCGGAGGTCTTACTGCTGTCAGAGTAGCTAACTTTCCATGGGAGCGATGAAATGCCAGAAGCTTTTTAAGATCCACATCAGAAACGCCATCTCCCCATGTCAACATGAATGTCTCATTACCCAGGTGCTGCGCCAGTCTTTTAATCCTGCCCCCGGTTTGAGTATTCGTCCCTGTATCAATAAGTTTGACCTTCCAATCCGGTTTATATCCATCTTCGACTTCTATTTTACCTGACTTAAGATCAATGGTGAGATTACTATTCAAAGAACAGAAGTCCACCATGTACTTCTTTATAGCTTCACCTTTGTATCCAAGGGCGATAACAAATTCATTAAAGCCATAGTGAGCATAGTGCATCATAATATGCCATAGGATCGGTTTTCCTCCGATCTCTACCAGGGGTTTTGGTCTTATTTCTGTCTCTTCTGCCAAGCGTGTGCCGTATCCACCGGCGAGAATTGCTACTTTCATAATTATTACCTCACATTATTTTAATTTTTATTTATTTTTTATCTTTTGTTCATTCTACTAACAATGTCTAAAGTAGTTTTTAAAAGAAAATATCAATTCTTTCGCCATTGACTTGTAGTACCTTCGCAGCCAATTTCCGATATGTATGTAACAACATGCTTTATCATATAAACCCAGAGAAAAATGATTGATCAACTTGAAATACTCGAAAAAAACTTTCCATCGCGGTAGTGTAATTTGCCCTTCTTTTGATGTATCAAACCAGCCTATACGCAAGTTGGCTGGAAGTGCTTTGATAGATCGTTCTGAATGGTCCCTGTTATAAAAAAGATACTTGGGAATTTCATGAAATCGATTGATCAGACCAAGTTCGGCAAGCAAAACCCTGTCAGATCCAGGGTAAGCTTTTATAAGTGAAGTTTTTCTAAGGGTATCTGACCTTATCAGTCCGAAAACATCAAAACACATGTGATCATAAAAAATAAGGTCACCAAATCGATTCTGCGGCTTTGGTGAATTTACATTTATTAGTTTATTATTATAGTCTTCAATAACTTCCCCGGATTCATCTATGAATTTTGCTTTAGAATTACACAGGACAATGGAATCATCGTTATCAAGTATTTCGATGCATTCTGAAATATAGTCCGGAGCTATAATATCATCGTGTGCAGCCCACTTAAAATATTCGGAAGAAGATAGCTCGAAAACACGATTAAAGTTAACGGCAGCGCCTATATTTTTTTCATTTCGATAGTAACGTATGCGCGGGTCTTTATTGGCGTATGCTTGGCAAATATCGGGTGTTCGGTCTGTAGAGGCATTATCAGATATGATAAGCTCGAAATCTTTATATGTTTGAGCCAGAATAGAGTCTATTGCTTCTTCAAGGTAATTTTCGCCATTATAAACGGGCAAGCCGATGCTTACTCGAGGTTTGTGATTTTTAATAAATTTATCTTTCATCTATTGTCCTGTACTGATTTATAAATATTTTTTCCTTTTTTCATATCTACCTTACAAAATCTTCACCAAATCTGCAAAATACATAATATACAAAAGATACTAACCATATCTAAACTTATATCTATATTCTATATTTATCATTAAATAGTTTTTGATTTCAAATAGAACATATATTTGATTATTTTAATAAAACTAAATTTGATAAAAAGAGCTCTGGGACTCGTCAAATACGATCTCAATTGCTTTTTCAAATCTAGGTTCCCATGCTAGTAGTCTTAGTTTCTCAATCGTTTTCCCAACATCAATTTTCATATTTTCAGCTTTTTGAAGCGCTTCTTTCAAACTTTCACGATTCCAGTCATCCAGATAGATTATATTCTCTTCAAGCTCCAGCATTGATATATATTCATACAGACCTTGTAATCTTGTGGAAATAACAGGTTTACATGATAATAAGGCATAAGCAACTTTCATAGGGATCTGTTGATCCATATAATCATTCTTTGGATTTGGTATTAAAACCATATCCGCATTACAAGCAATATTAAAAAGTTCATCATGGCTCACTGAGCCTGAATATTTAACATTTTCCATTTCAATGATATCTTCCTTTTCTCTAAGCCCTACAAGATGCAGTTCCCACCCCTTTAATTCTGAAAATAGTTCTGCGATCCATGGTATCATACCTTTCCGTTTCATGCCTCCGAAGTATAGCACAATTTTGTTCTCATTGTTTTTCTTATTGGACGTATGTGCAAAAAGTTCGTCTTCTCCCACACCCGGTGTCATGACAAGCAATTTCTGATTTTTCTTTGGTGTGAAATAATCCAGCATTCTTGGCCATGCAAGAATGATTGCGTACGCACGCTTGATCAATAATCGTTCAATGATCTGAAGTCGTAAACGTTTGATAAATGGTGGATTTTTATCAAAGTCTCTCCGCTGGATGACAGCAAAATCATGGATATTAAGTACAACTTTATTTGACCTGATAAAAGATGCAAACAGAACAAAAATATGAGCTATTCCGCCGCACCCATATTCAACCCATATTCTTGAATCTTTATTGAACATACAGCGGACTGCACGCCAGTTGATATCACCATTTTCTCTTCTGAATGGTATTACTTTTTCAACCATTTTGTTAAGAGTTATCCAGGCATAATACCTTCTAACTTGCCCACCCTGACGTATGTCGCTTTTTTGCTTTATAGGGGTATGGTCTATAAAAATGACTTCCATTTCAATCATTTTATTTACATTCATGCTTGAGTTTACTCATTTTTCTTTTTATTCATTGATCATATGCTTACATGACGTTGGCGAATCTGGAAAAACCGTTCTGGTATCAAGGGGTTAAACCGTCAATCTCCTGATACCTACTCAATGAAATTCTGGTGCAGTATTTTCTGGCATTGCAAATAAGTTTGCCTGTGATTCAATAAACTGTCTGGATATAGTAGGTTGACCGTTTGAATCCAAAGCAAAGACTATCCAGTTCAAATCATTGAAGAAGTCTATATGAGGTTGTAATGGTGTTATCTGCCATCTTTCAAACATAACTAATTTTACATTGTTCTTTTGTAATGTTTTGGTCGTACCAATCAATGTATCCATGTCAAAACCCTCCAGATCTGTTTTAATAAAAGCACAGGAAGGATTTCCGATTTTTTCCATTTCATAATCTAAAGTGGTCATTTGTATTGGTTTTATCGAACATTTCTCTGTCTGAGAATCAATGATTTTATTCATGCAGGAGGTTCCACCAAAATCTGTAAATTGAACTTTTTTTCTTTCATTTCCTACAGCTTTGCATACAAAATGAAACTTCGACAGATTTAAATTATTAAGACGAAAGTTGTTCTTTAATCTCTCAATACAAATTTCATTTGCATCAATGAGTAACGCTTTATCTATAATGTCTGCTAACGCTAAAGTACGATTTCCAACATTACAACCAGCATCTATCATAAAATCTCCTTTTTTTATAACTGTTCTTATAAAAGATAATTCATAAAAATCAACGTTCTTTGAATAAATGTTGCTTACTCCGGAGTCAGAGTCTGGATGAACAATAGATTTCATCCTATTTGATAAAGTTATTTGATATGTGTGTTCTGCAGGTAAGTGATATAGATACCAACTAAAATAATTATATAGTAGATTAAGTCGCTTTCCTCGATTTAATTTATTTGTCAGAATTTTATAAATATGACCTATTCGCATATTCTTAAAAGATTTAATTAAATTAAACAAAAAATTATGAATATTCATTATATATCTCATATTTTAATATAATATGCATCTATTTACAATGTACCGTTATATCAATGCCTGACTCATTGATAATACTTTCCGTAATTACTAATTACAATGATTTGTAGTCTTATAGAGTTCTGAAAAGACGGGCGTCTTTAGACAATGCATATGTGGACATACTACCAGGAGACGTTCCTGATATTCTTCCAGCCTGCACATACTTATTCCAGAGGTAAGAAAGTAACCACCTATAATAATCTCTCCGACTTAGAGTTCCTTCTCACGCAGAATTCATTAACTCCAATAAGAATTCCTTAAATGTCACCTACCCTTATACAAGAGTATCCAGATAAGCTGAAACACTTGTTCATATGAAAAAAAAACGAATTCCGGAGTCTGTAGATATAGACATTATCTGACTGATTTGCAGCAAACGCACAAATATATGATTTTTCAGTTCTTTTATCAAAAATTTGTGTGGATAAGGTTGAACATAATTGAGCCTCTGGCAAAATGGATATAACAGCTTTAAAATGCCAATAAACACCTAGAAAGTGTCAGTTTTTCTAAAATTTCATTATATGGGTTTGGATTGAGGGTATTTCAGGCAATTTTTGATACAATATATGCACAAACTCAATAGAATTAATTCAACTGTA